>Ga0307513_10003785_pt1 | contig 20392 bp, 30 predicted proteins | sample 15_EM_MG_FD_202174 | JGI IMG/M metagenome (GOLD analysis project Ga0307513, IMG submission 202174) | Populus trichocarpa ectomycorrhiza microbial communities from riparian zone in the Pacific Northwest, United States - 15_EM | ecosystem: Host-associated > Plants > Roots > Unclassified | place...
AACAGCCAGTACTCACACCCCGCCGTATGCCGGCAACTGGCCGTTCCCGGCACCGCCACGCGTCACATAAAGTTTATTGCCCACCGTTGAATGCTGTAGATCAGCATGGACAAAGTCCCACGCGAACCTGTTCCAGTTAGAGTGTGTAGCCACGGGTCGGTGAGTGGTGTATTGATGCCGATATAAAGAGTCCCGTAAACGTCACCTGGGTCCCGTTATTCCCAGCGGCAGGGTGTTACTTGCGGGTATCAGTCCGAATCCAGAACTCGCTGGCTGTCTACCACCGCGTATCTCTTGTTGCTCGCATGTTGCTCGCAATAACGACGAGGAGACAAGCACAGTTGATCATATCCAATTGACAGCTCTGGCTCGAGCTCCAGCAGCGAGCGAATTCAGAAGACTGAGGAACAATATATGTGAGGCGTCCGGCCGGCGCCGACAAAGCAACTCGCTTATCCGAGATGAATTGACAAGCGGCAAGGGAACCTGCGCCTGCGAATGCCGTCAGGACGCGGCTGGAACGGGAGTACGTGGCCATTGTATCTGCCTTCCTGCGACAGTTTCTACGCGTAAGAGACGGCGTTATTGTCGGTTTCGCTGCCCAAGTCTGAATTCAGGAACCCAAGTCTCCACCCTCCACCTGGCAGCCAGCGCTTGTGCCTGGCCAGTCTGACACTGTATGGTGCCAGACCGGAATATTTCATCTCAAGAGTTCTTGGGTGTTCTTGGGTAGAAAAGCGGGCCTGGGTCCTTGCTGCCTCCAGCCCTCACCTTCGAGGTTCAAACCTGAGCACCACCACCCTCAACTTGCTCTGGCCTTGCCGTGCGTAGCGATGGACGGTTGGGCAAACCCAAACCCAAGTGATCACGGTTATCTCCCCTCCCCGACGGAGCCATTGCACTCCACCACTGTCCAACAACGACCATCTCATCATCAGGAACAATCTGAAGCGCAAATTCCGGTTGCTTCAACACCGTTGCCGCGTCACACCGTCCCACCTCCGGCCTCCCAACCAAATAAGCCCGCTCCGTGGCAGCTTGGCCGACATTCCCAATATATACCCGGTACCTCATATGACCAACGGTCATCAAATCCAAGTGTAGATGGCTTTCCGGAAGTGCATGGCGGTGGAAGATGGGACCCCGTCCGTGTTCAACACCAAGTGAGCGCAACTGAGGAGGGAAAAATGCATGACGTGGAGGAGGAGTTGCACCGACGTCTAAAGGCGCGCCAGGTGAGACTGCCTTCGGTTCTGAGAGTGTGGTGGCTGCCTAACGCCTCTCATAGATTTCAATGATTGCATTGGGAGGCACAATCGGTACCGGCTTAGTCATTGGTACAGGGACAGCTTTAAGGCGAGGTGAGAATAGAAATCTCCGCTCATCTTGTAATACAACTGTGCACAGGTGGCCCACTTGGGATCTTGCTCGGTTACTCCTTTGTCGGTGCGTTTCTCATACATATGTACCACGATCTTATACTGATGGGGAAGCTGCGCCAGGGTGTATCTGGTATGACGCTGCATGACCTCCCTAATGCCTCTAATCGCTCGTGCTTCAGCTACTGTCTAATGCTAAGCATCGGAGAGGTATAATCCACAGCATTGCTTCAGCACTTTTACTATAACTGATCTGTGAAGTAGATGGCAACCTACCTTCCGCATAAGAAAGGATTTGCAGGATACACAACACGGTTCTGGCATCCTGCGTACGAACCACTATCAGTTTCGTCCTCTCCGCATGCACTGATGGTTACTTGACAGATTTGGTTTCGCCCTTGGTTGGAACTACGTTTTTTACGTGATTGCCGTTGCTCTTATCCTAGTAGGTGGCCCCGTATCCTGTTAGCTGCCCGTAATTTTCACTGTTTATCCAGATAAATACAACCGATATAGTTATTCAGTTGTGGGATACAGAGGACAAGTTCCCGAAGCCAGTCTGGATGAGCATTATAATCACCTTTAGTAAGTACGCAGATTGAATGCATTGTCATCTCAGGGTCTCATTGCATCCCCTTAGTCTTATGTGTCAACCTCCTGTATGTCAGTGGTGGGAGGCGGCGACTTGAACCCCTGACCTTCCTCCCAGAGGAATCCGTGCATACGGAGAGCTGGAATTTTGGGTCTCATCTGTCAAATTAGCCACACTAACAGGTATGTTTAACTTTTGTTCTCTGGTCTCGTATGCGGATGGAGGTCCCACATCTTTTATAGGACTGATAATCTTCGGTATTATTGTTGGTATGCGCGGCATGCATTGACAACTAGATATCCGACTGAAGGTGAACTCACATAGACCTTGGCGGCAACCCTCGAGGTGATCGAATTGGCTTCCGTTATTGGAAACAGCCAGGGCCCATGGGCAAATATTTGGAAGACGTTGTCGGGGAGGGCCCGTTAGCGACCTTCCTTGGATTCTGGAGCGTGATGGGTGTGTATCTCTTTTATAAAATTAATGTTCATTACTCACCATGTGGTACTAGTGATTGCACTGTATGCCTACAATGGCATCGAACTCGTGGGTTTACTTGTCTATGCAACCTAGAAGTTGTCTCGACGTTTATACAGATAGGAGTCACTGTCGGAGAAGCAGAGAATCCGAGACGAAATGTACCCAAAGGTGCGGCCGCCACGAACTTTCCATGCGTTCCGACTAATTCTGACTCGCAGCCATACGAAGAAGTCCGTCAACGCAATTACGCCCGATAACGGGCAAATAACAATAATTTTCTTCCAGCGTTCTTCCGAATTACATTCTTCTACATCGGGTAATCGTTTCCAGTTATAAACCGCACAAGGATAGTTCTTAATGGATATCCCTTAGTGGAGTTTTTGTGATTGGTCTCATTGTGCCGAGTAACGCACCTGTTTTCGTTGGTGGGGACGAGGAACACGGTGTTGCAGCCTCTCCTTTCGTGTACGGTCAGTTGACTTCATACTACCATGAAGTACTTGGAGCTAATATTGTACATACATCAAGCTGCCAAAGAGATGGGCACTGGGAGTTTGGTTCATGTGATCAATGCCTCAATGCTCGTTTTTATCGTCTCAACGACGAACACGGTCATGTACATTTCCTCGCGAACTGTGTACGGATTGGCACTCCTGGACCAAGCCCCAAGAATTTTCAGAAGAGTAACAAAGTGGGGAGTCCCTGTTTGGGCACTACTTTTCTGTTGGCTCTTCTGCCTCTTCATCTTCATTAATTCAGGAGGGGGACTACAAAGAGGTACGATGGCCACGGCCTTCTTCTGGTCCAGCCACTGATACCCCCGGACAGTCTTCACCCATCTGCTAAACGTGACGGTGACTTTCAGTGGAATAACTTGGAGTATGTCACGTTTCAGCTTCACAATGGACTTGGCGGCTGATACTGTTGCAGTGTGTATAATCTATACTCACATTCGCTTCATGAGAGGTGAGTGTTGTGATTAGCACGTTTCATATGTTGCTCATACGCGTCGCCAGGTCTCGCAGCGCAAGGATTCTCACGAGATGACCTTCCTTACAAGGCTGCATTCCAACCCTGGGCCTCCTGGTTCGCACTCGTTTCAATCGGTATTATTATGTTTTTCAAAGGTTTCGGTGCATTCATTCACGGGAAGGATGAACCGTTTAAAACAGAAGAATTTATCACGTGAGTTTTGGGAGTGTTATTAACCCCACCTAGTAGCCACGTTACTTACCCATTCGACGCAGCGCGTATATCGGAATTCCGGTGTTCTTCATATTCGCAGGATTTTGGAAATGGAAGGATGGCTGCCATACTGTCCCATATGCGACAATGGACCTGATTTCTGGCAAGAGAGAAATCGATGAAGAGGAGAGGCTCTATTTGGAGGCTCAGCGGTTACTCGGTCCACAACCAAAGTGGAGGCGCATATGGGATGCCTTGTAGTACATTTCCCTGTCCAGATACTGTTTTACTGCTATCCCATTTGTGGCCATGCCATTTTGGTTTTAATTGTAAAAATTTGCTTACTGTCCTATCTAGATTACAGTATTTTACTACGGTATTTCACAACCAGACAGGAATTAGAGTTTAATTAACGGCTTGGGGAGTTGCCAATTTTGTGTGGGGATAAATACTTTATAGTACATTGTTGAAATTTACAGATTTCTTCTATTGCATGGTGTGAAGAGATCTGGATGTTGTTCAATTTCGTTGTTAGAAAACAATCACACGGGTACAAAGGATTAGGGTGCCGCTAGATATATTCAAACATCAGCTGTTGCTATGCAGTTGCTCCTTGATTTTAGGACATGAAAGAAACTGCCTAGTCACTGGTCTATATACTTGGTTCGCCCCAGCGTTGCATATGTGGTGTGGCACCAACTGCCAGCTCAAGAGCTGTTAAAGGAACTCCATTCATGTGACGTAACCATACGACGAGCTCTTGATAAGCGTCACAATCTATTGGCACGGTGGTGAGAGATACCGTGTTCTCAAGTCATTACCCTATGATCGGAAAAACAGTCAACTTGACATTAACACACCCCCGTCAAATCGAGAGCAGTCTTTGAGATGAAGAGAGTGAACCCATCCTCCAGGATGTCTGTCTGTCTGCCATTCAATTATCAGCAATTCTAGGTAGCTATCTCCACAAGAAGTTATAGGAAGACAAGTCGCAGCGTTGTTAAAGCCTTTTAACAGTTCTTTTGAGTTGTTGACTAGACAGTTGTGACTTAAATTGTAACACATATAAAATGGGAGAGATTGGTTACTCTTTAAGCTAGAGCAGGAAATCCCTGACAGAGCTGCAGAGTAAGTGTTAGCACCGTGTGGCAACCTAGCATGAGTATGTAGGGGCCAGAATAAATAGCAAGGTAACTAATGAAACATGACATTAACCACAAGCACACTAGCTTATGACAATGAAAGCAACAAGGGGTGAGCAAAGGTATCATTGATGACAGAACCAGAAATGGCAACTGCTCTAGGAGTCCACACATCGCAACATCAATATGGTGCATTAACAATACTGCTTTGACTGGGAAGGTTTTGAGTTGGTGTCACAAGTGATGATCGAGTGGGTTTCTTCAGTGCTCGTTTCGGGACCATGAGAACATCATCTTGCAATGCAACAATCTAAAGATGGTCCAGGTACTGCGATTAAATGGAAAGAGACTGTGCTTACAATGTCCTTGTCATTGCCAAATGAGAAATTGTCCTCCACCACACTGCCAGAATACCTATGTACACTGGTTAGCCAAAAGAAAGGTTATGGAGCAGCAGCACTCATACTTCTTGATTTCATATTTGTCTATCCTTCCTTTCTTTACCTGGTTGAAGTTCCAAGCAATGACAAATGGCCCGCTTGAGGTAACAATAGTAGTCTCTTGTGAATTTGGGCCAGTGTTGAACCTGAATGCTGTGAGCTAAGTGGACTACACTAAGAACAATGGTGTATCACCGAGCGGGCGAGAAGTCAACACTCGAGCCCATGTACGCCACATGCTCCGGACGCAGTTGCAATCGCCGCGGAATGGGCTTTGAGTCTGCGGGGAAGCTTTTGTCAAACCCGGACTTGCCAATATTAGGTCCAACGCCGATCTGTGTGTCGATGAGCAGAAGGTACGTTTTGGTGGTCGCGACCAAGTAGCGACCATCTTTGGTGACATCGATGCCTCTTATGGGGTCACCGAGGGCCGGAAGGGTGGTCTTTGCAATTTTGCCCAGTTTGTCAAACAGCCTGATATCACCCTTCTCACTCCCTACCGCAATCTTGCCCGTCTCGGTGGTAACGATGGAGGAGAATTTATTCTTCGTCACGTACTGCTTCATGTCGTCAGTCACGAGCTTATCTCCGGATAGACGAGGATCGATGCGGAAGAGTGCGTTGTGGGAGGTACCAAGCAGTGTCTGCTCCGGAGTCATTTGAGCAAATTTATCGACAGGCGTAATTTGATTGACAGTGATGTCGTCATGCAGCTTCCATTCCGAGACCATCTTTCCAGTTTCTAGATCCATTTGGAAGAGTGATCGGTGATTGTTCGGATTCATGAGCACCAGGGACCGGTCTTGGTCGTGAAGCATGACCTTTAGATCTGAGTTAGACGAAGAGGGATGGACGATAAGTCAGCATACCTTGCTGGGTTCGAACTGTGTCCCTTTGGAACCCGGGGTCTTAATGTCGTTAACCGTGCCACCCAGTTGTAACTTGCCGTCCTCAGTCTCACGGAATACCCCGATCTGGTCACCTCGGACGACAACGTTGATGCCCTTGTAGCCTACAGCGAGGGCCGAGTTCTTCTGTCTTTTCTTCGTCTCCCAGCGAGTACGAATATCGCCCTCGTCTTCTTCATCAGAGTTGCTTTCTTGTTCTGAATATAAGAGTGAGAAAAGTCAGGTTAGGTTGAAACTCCAATGTCCCAGGTCTACCATCAAGTTCTTCCTCTACGTCAGCTTCCTTCGCTTCAGCGTCGCGCATCTCGACATCCTCTTCGTAAGCTTTGAGAATATACTCTTGCTCAGCGGCCTAGCGGTATGTGTCAGGAACCGAGCAAGAAGCCAGCCTACCAGACACACCTTGGCTTTGTTCCATTCGGCGCCGTTCTGCATCTCGTAGTTGCACTGGCCAAGCACAGTGGTGAAACGTGTGTAGGGGTCCGCGCTGCCAAATCGTAGACACCAGGCGTTCACCCGACCATCCGGGGCAGGGTAGTTCCAGGCAATAGAGAGTAGTTGCTAACAAGTTTATCAGTATACTGGGTTTGATGCCCTAGGTATGAGTGTGGTCTCACCTGAGCGCCTCTGGAATTCATATCTGGATTGAGTTGATGAGCGAGCACGTTCATTCCATCCATCTTTGCAACGAGCCAGACTAGTCTGAGGTCAGCCCTCTACGACGTATGAAGGTGTTACTCCGGACTTACACTGGAACTGGCCACTTTGCACCAGGGAAACCCCGATGAGGTCCTGGAAGGCTGCCTCAAAGCCCTCCTGCTTAGGGTTCCATAGAAATAGTTGCGCCTGTTCGGTGACAAGGGTTGGACCTTCTGGGTGTGGTTGTGGTTGGGTGTTGGCACTGGACAATACATTTGTGGGGTGAGAGGAGGAAGCGGTGCTTCTCAAGGCTTGCTTGGTGCTTGGGGTACACCGGGTCAGAAACAACCCAGGAAGGAAGGTCGGCGATGCAGACGTACATGTGCATAGCGTCTTCCAACTGGGTAATTGATAGTTTGTCCGCAGGCTTGTGCGTCTTTCTCTCATACATGACGCGCAGCATCGCCGAATAGAACGCTTCTATCGCTGTGCGGTCGGTTCGGTTGGAGTCTATGACGAGCTCGAACTGGGCTTGTGTGTCTTCGTCGTCGACATCGCGCCAGACGAAGGATGGGTTGCCTTCATAGGTGCGAGGGTGGAGTTCGAGATATTCATCAAGGAGAAAGCTGCGTTCTTCGTCCGCTACGATAAAGTCAGTCAGAGCTGGGGTTGACGAAGGGAACCCACAGACATTCGTCTTCTTCGTCTAGGAGCTCAGCCTCACCCTCTGCGAAAGCACGAGTAATGACGAGCTGGTATGCGAACTCGGTGTCCGATTTGCGAATCGTGGCAACGGCGATGTTATAGCTGGAGGAGAGGGCATCAACAGGCGGGCGAGGTCGGATGGAGGAGACAACGAACATGCACTCTCTAGCACCTTTTACCGAGTCATTTCTGAGGAGATAGAGCTGACAGTCCTGGATCTGGGCGACTTCCGCCGAGTTGTTTGTGGCGTCTGACCAGCCGCGCCCGAGAACTAGAAGCGACGCGCTGAGAATAGCGATCACGTGTAGTATGGATTCCTGATCGATTACTTACAGGATTTGATCATAAACATGGGTCACGCTCTGTCGAGATCGAGGACACTGAGAGAGACGTCAGAGGCGGTGGTTTAGGAACACTACAAAGCAGTTGAAATTTGGCCCCGAATTTTGGTAGCAACCCGGGGCTCATGGCAAAGGCCGCCAACGAAACTCACGGTCACCCGGATGGTCATTCCAGTGGGCATACTAATGGTCGCTCTAATGGAAACGGCCGCCCTCACAGGGTATCCTCCTGCGACTCACTCAGGTATGTTGCTCCTTCTAGCCACCTCCGCACGGTTCAGGTGCTCATATGACATGCAGAAACGACCTTCCGCATCAGCTAACAGGAGGTCTCAGCGCAAACAACGCGCCCACACTTCCACACGACTCACTCTACTCATCGAAAGGCTTTTGGGGAGACATTACCTCGTCCAGATGGATGCTCATCCCTGGTACGCTCGTACTTGACGTCTTTAGCTTTCTACCCTAGTCTCTCAACTGTGCCTACTCACAGCCTCGTCCGCCAAGCTGCTAGCCATCCCCATTGTGCTGTACCTCAATTGGGAACTCGTCACGCCCCATCTCGACAATCCATTTGCACACTTCCTTTTCATCAGTAACCGTGTTCCTGACTCGACCGCAGACACGTCATACTATGCAAAGAGTTATTGGGTCCTTCCAACTCATGTTTGCTCGCTGGCCTGGGTTTGACGATAAATCACTGCAGGACTTCGCATTCATCCTATATTACATAATATTCTGGTCATTTGTCCGTCAAACCCTGATATTCTACCTCCTTCAACCTCTCGCACGTCACTACGGTATCAAGTCCCAAGCAAAACTCGACCGCTTTGGAGAGCAGGGATATGCCATAGTATATAATGTTATCATGGGGTCGACTGCTGTGGTTTGTTTGTTTCTCGATTCTCATGGCTTTCATTTACCTGACTCGCACATAGTATGCAATGTATCAGCTCCCAATCTGGTACTTTCGCACAGAGTATTTCTGGTTAAGTAAGAACTACTCTCCCCGGTTACGCATGTGAATCTCACATTACCAACCAGATTATCCTCAATGGCAGTTGCCTGGTATCCTCAAGACATACTACCTTCTTGAATTCGCGTACTGGTGCCAGCAGTTTCTCCTCGTCACTCTTCGTGTTGAAAAACCTCGTAAAGACTTTACTGAGCTCGTCTTGCATCACGTTGTCACCCTCTGGCTTATTGGCGGGAGCTATCTCGTCAACCTCACTGGCATCGGAAACGCTGTCTTCATCACAATGGACTGGTCAGACGCCTTTCTTTCGGTAAGGGTCAACCCAACGAGTCAGTTGTCCACTGACAGTAAATAGTTGGCGAAATGTTTCAACTACTTGCAAATGGAGAAAACGAAGACGGTAGCATTTGGATGGTTTACTATTGTCTGGACGTGAGCAACGGTTTTTCTCCGATGCCCGCTGAAGGTTGAGGTTCCTCTGCAGGTACCTTCGCCATTATTTGAATATCATCATTCTTTGGTCCGTCTGGACAGAGTTTGATCTTGCCCCGTGAGTTATAGCGAACTTAGAATGATGCGTTTGCTCAAGGGACTACAGCGAACACACTAGAAAATGGTCTCCCAAAGATGGCGTGTGGCTCGTGTCTTGGTAAGTCCTCCTCGAGAGAGTAGCACGCTAGTGAATAATCATTTGGTCCAGGATGAAATACCAAATCTTTGCGCCCATGCTCGTGCTCCAACTACTCTGCGTGTTCTGGTATGTCTTGATCTGGCGAATTCTTCTTAGGTCAGTGTCACACGTCCACCATACGAACAAATCTCTAAATACACCATCTTTCAGAGCAATCTTTAGTTCTACTTTGGACGACGAGAGGTCGGACGACGAGGGTGACGAAGAACCAACGAAAGAGAAGGCTGAATGAACGAGTTCCCCTAACCACTTCTAGAACCGAGTCTCGCAAGTGTATCCTCGCTGTTCTCCGCATCTTCGATGGAATCAGATTGGGCCACCTGGAATAATCATGAGCATCCGCTCCTTTCAGCGCTGGCTGACGCACCACTCGTAGGACGGACTTTTTTGACGACTCTTGCAGCTCTCCAGCTATGATCAATTCATCGAGTATCTGGATAACTGTCAGGTCTGGCCACTGCGCACCCTAAGGACTCACCGCATATGCTTTCTGGAAGTTGAAGATGCTGCATGGTGTGTATAAGGATGTAAGGCCACGGGTTGCTATGTTTCCAGCACGTACAGGTCCAACTCGCAGACCTAAGAGGAGCATAAGGACACGTATTTGAATGCAAAACGGCTTACATTGCCAAAATATCGATCCAGCACCTCTACGTAGCGGTGTATGATCTCCAAAGTCACAAGTTCATTGTCTGCAGAGCCGATGCCGCATACGAAGAAGAGGGACGCATAGCGGCGGTACACGACTTTGGTGTCTGTAGCGCCATGAGTCGATGAAGCCTTGGGGACGGCATGCTTTGAAGAGACCTTTGTATTCCAGAAAGTTGCACATGCGAGTGCGGCGGCCCAGAACCAACTGGGTGACATCCTTCACGATCTTGTTTTTCGCTTTGGGCGGGATGGTGGTGAACCACTTGGCGAGACGAACTTTGCCTGTGATGATAGGGTTACGTGCGTGCAGCGTATATATATTGGATATTCGCATACCCTGGCGAGAGACTAGGAGAATATAATTAATCATCGTAGGTGGGTGGTGGGTGGTCAGGTTGTCTCTTTCTTTGTTTAGCGCGTTGAAATGGGACTACGGCCCAGATGTCCGATATGCTTGTCAAGGCGTTGGCGTAAAGATCCCACAAGTGGTCTCATTGTTTGCAGCGAAGGCCATGTCTTTGAGGTAACGCACTACGCGCATGCCAGTGCTCCATATATAAATGAAGCGCAGAATTACAGGAATGAGACGATCGAAAGAGACGAAGCTCCTAGCCATGCGCTTAAGAAACGCGCAATCAGGGCGAAACCCGTTGATGAAGGCCTAGGCAATGTCAATCCCAGCCGTCAGTTTGTTCCCTTTCGGCCCGTGCTGGATGGACTGAACATGTTACTCCAGATTACTACGGAGAACGTGCCGACTTTCATTACCTCGCCTGCTTGCAGGTCCTGCTCCGCAAACAAGTGGCATCCGCCACCAAATTGTGGTCACTCCCTCCGGAGTTTGAGGCCATTTCTCGAGATGTATGGTCTTTGGCTCTGACACTCAAGGGGGAAATTCCTCATATAGACAGCGGCAATGACGAGCGGAAGAAAGGCGAGCGGGCACCGATGACACCAAACAGCGATGAGGACGACAGTGAAGAGGACAACTCCGACTCAGAAGCGTCAGAACCTGAAAGTGGTGATGCTGGCGTTGCCAATCTTCTAGATCGCTTATCCGAGGACGGCGATTCCGATGCCGAAAACTCACCAAATGAAACGCGGCCCATAATGCGACGAAGGGCGGAGGACCTTGTTTCAAGGTTTCCATACTGCAGTAATGTGGCAGTCCTGCTGGTCTCATGCTGGGTCCTACGACTCCCGGTCATTTATTCGGACATTTTGAAGTACGTGTCAAGGAAAGGAACGGAACAGTGGACACTCACGTTCTTGCATAAGCCTAATCGCTCAATATCGACTACCATACATGGATCCAATTGCTAGAGGCATTCTACCTGAAGCGATGACCATACACCTCAACAGTCATATTGCACGGTCGCTCTCCCCAAAGGTCAGCGCCCTCTCTTTCTTCTTCATATAGAAAGCCCTTAAAATACACACAGCGTCCACCGAAAGTGCGTAGGGTGCACAAGGTAACTAGGAGATTGACCGGTCACTTGAAGAGCGCTTATTGCATTGATATCCCACCGATGAATGTTGGCCCCTTGCTGTGGAGACTGACGCACTCCCTTGGAGCTCCGTGTGAGTGTACGGGAACCCACAGCGTTGATTTGCAACTGACTTGTCACAGTGACGTTCTATCGCGCTACCAAACGACTCTGTGGTATCTTGGATGTTGACTTTAAACTCCAACAAAGTGCTCCAAAACCTCTAGAACAGAGACTCGCCAAGGATGGTGTGGCTCCAGAATTAACGCTTGCCGCACTTGTGGCGATCACCTTGCATATGGTGGACGAAGATCATGGAGAGAACCGGTAAAGGGATGGCATCTCCCCTTTCGCTGAGACTCATAGTCCGTTAGAACTCCATGGGATGACACCGACCCCCTGCACGGGTTTCAGGCCGCCTTGGCAACGGTTTCCTGCCAAAGCAACAAAGTACTTCCACACAGGTGACATATTTAATACGTACTGTGTGTTTACCGACATTCTAACGTTTGTTTAGCGATATTCTCAGGGCCAGTCCCGAACAGCTTGACGAATTACTCAATATCTGCGGAACGGCACTGTTAAGCGATGAAGTGATGGGTGAGTTGCAACCAGTCTCCAAAGCTCGGTTCTTGACTCTCATCGCAGGGCATGACCATCATGATACGACCTTCCCGCTGCACCTTGGATCTCTACCTCCTTTGCGAGGAATAGATATAATGGAGAAATGCCGAGCCGAGAATCAGACAAGGCATTCAGATGCAGGCAAGAAGGAAGGCGTTGTGATCCATGGTGGGGAAGAATATGCCATTTATTCGTCGCAAGACATTCTTGGCGAGGTCGGTAAGACATATGGGCATCTGCTCGACGCTGTAGCAGCCTGGTGTGGTGTGACGAAAGACGATGTGCTAAGGGTGACCGAGGCATTTGAGCGTCGATTAGTCCGGAAACTCGAGCGTGGGCGAGAAGGGGCGACGAGGCACTCTGATGACGAATGAGTGACCCAGGGTTATTTCAATCAATACCTCCGAGTAAGGGTAAATTTGACGTCCAGGACGGGCGTTCGAATGGTGAACAACGTGGGTAGATTGGAAAGGAATCAGGCTTGAACCTCACCCACCTCCGGGCGGCCTCCCGCCAATTGTTTTGCCAAGCGGTGTCTGACTCCCGCCGTCTCTCCTTTCCTTTCCTTTCCTCAATCTTCGTCGTTACTGCCCTCGGTCATCGTCCATTCCTATGCGTCGCCTTTTCGGCAGCAGCAAGAAGCAGCAGAAACTGCTCCCCGTTGTAGCCGACCCACCAGACACCAATATCCAAACGTCGACTGGTACAAAATCTGGGCAGATCCTGACCGTTGACACTCGCCCTGTGTCGATGGTCCAGTTGCAGCTCTCCTCGCACAGAGGGACGAGCCAATCGACATCGTCAGACGCGTCGTCAAGCGTGCGGACACCAAGCGACTACGAGCCGCTGGAAGATATACAAAATAAGAAATCTTGGGTATCCTGGATGGCCTCTGGAAAACGCCGTAAGCAGTCGTCGGAACGTAACCGAAAGCCTGCCGTCTCCGACGTCTTCCCAAACCCCAACGCCCGCTCTCTACTTGCTCCAGCAGGTGTGGATGGTGATACAACTTCGGACGAAGATAATGCCTCAGACGCGTCCTGGTCGGAACTCGGAGGCGGCGATGGTCTCTTTCCTTCCACAACGACCCTACGCCCCACGTTCGTACAACAACGACTACGACCGCCACAGGAACTTTCAAGGGCAATTGCTAACTTACACGCAATCACCCTCAACAGTCTCCAGTCTGTACCTCACACTACCTCTCCCCTCGTCCAGAGCCAGTCCTCCCCTCAGTTCCCCCGTTCTTCCACTCTTGTGAATTCCTTTCCTCCCCTCCCTCTCATGTGTCTCGAAGTCAATAAGAAGCGACTCCTCAAACGACTCGAGAGACGCAAGCTCGATCGACTCGAGCAAACGTCTATCCTGCCCTTTTCCACGCGTGCACACACTCGGAAGAAGGCGGTTCGGGCTCTTTCCACCTCCGAAGAGACGATGGCCATTTCCAAGGCGGTCGGAGGTGGATGGAGTCGTGGCATGAAGAAGTGGGCTCTGCGTCCATGTTTCGAGGAACGCGTCGTTGTATGGTCCGTGGACGCAACAGGCCGCCTTGTACATGCACCTGTGGCGCGTAGCTCTCTGCTCGGGGTCGCCGAGCTGGAGTTTTCGGAAGGTGCAGAAGCCCTGGCTGGTTTGCACCGTCAAAACGAACTACCGCCACCGCCGTCAGGTGAATAGAATTCCTACTTTACGCTGTATTTTCTGACTATTGATTGTCTAGATATCTACGTTCCGGCTGCTAACTGTCGCTTACAACCGCCGCTGGTTATTCCTAGAAAGTCGCCTCTACTTCATTCCGCCTCTGCCACACGAATGTCGCATCTCCATTTGACAAATAATAAACTCGGGGGGGCGGGACGCGCAAGTATGCCCGATCTTACATTATTGGAGGGAGGGAGTGGCGATGAAGACGATTTACCACTCGGCCTCGTCCTGTATCGGAGGCGAGAATCGCACACTCAACGCAGAAGGCAATTCGAAGAAGCCCAAAGGCTCGCACACAAGCTGAGAGAGGAGGCAAAGCAAAGGGATGCGAAGGCGAAGGTGAAGCAAGGAGAGCTACAAAAGAAGAGGTTTGCCGAGCAAGTTGCAGCTGCACGGGAGCGACGAGAGCAGGTTCGAACCGGCAAGCCAGTCAAGGATCCCTGGCTTGAAGGAGTGGATTCAGGGGTTGTACCCCTCGTGAAACCTCGTAAACCGGCGGAGGCGAGCTCGATTCTGACTAAAGATGGCGTGTCCAGGCGTCAGACGTTGCCAACAAATTCTCTGCAACAGTGGACGGAGCTTCCTCCGTCCATGGACGTGCCTCTGACAGCTCCACTCACTGTGCCGTATCCATGCGGACAAATGCCCTTCGTCGATCCTCTACAAATAGCCATGTTCGAACAAGGAATGCGCGTCTGGGCATACAACGAAAATGCTCACGGCTCATTGACGCGACCACGTTTCCTTAGTTCTAGTGGCTCGACGGGCTCGGTAACCCCGCCTACATTCCCGAACTCACGGCCACCCAGCTTTGCTCCCTCTTCTGTAGAGCTCAATACTCGCTTGCCTCGTTCGAGAGGCCATGTATCCCCCCCTGGAGACGTCAGCTTGCGCTCCGGCCGAGCGCCTTCGACGTCTGGACAAGCCCAGAGCCGAACGAGGTTCGATGGGGAGGGCCCTCGTTCATCGAACATTCTGCCTAGAAGTTCAAGCGCGCGGCCCGATCTCAGTAGTGGGAGCAAGACGGTGGCGAAGGCAGGGCACAGTTATCCCCCCGCGACGTCGTCGCGGCTTGCTCAACCCCCTGCGGCTCTCCCCAACAACCAAAGCACCGAGGTTGTACGCCATCCTCCGCGGCCGCACACAAAAAGTTTGCCAGATCGACCGTCAAGGAGTGGACAACGGCGGATGACTGTGACAGGAGGATCGAGAACGAAAGGAGAGGGTGATCGGCCTACTCTGCCATTGGCGAGCACGGCAACACCGAAAGTGGGCACACGGACCTTGACATCGCATGGCAGCATCTGGTCTATTAGAGACAAGCTACAATCACGGACAGTGGTTTCGTAACAAAGGTCCTATTGGTTAGCATCTACCTTACAATTGATTTGATACTGCGGTAGCCTCGGCTAACTTTGCATTGTACTATGATTATGCACACTTGTTTCTATATCCTGCTTCTATGTTCTCACTCCCTAATCTCGCATACAGTGGCAATCACACTCGTTTTTCTGATGTCTTTGGCATGGCTCTAGACTGTAGTTTGTACTTAGAAAATCAGGGCACCGTTTTGCGTCAAGGTTATCACATCGGGGGATATCCATATCCATATTCGAGGTTGGACTCTTGCCACGACAATGGCCGACTCGCCGGGGTCATCGAGCGACTCGGATGTGTGGACGAGTGACGAGAGTGCGAAGCACATTCAACGGTTAGGACAAGTTGAGCAGGTGGGAGTACCGGCTACTCACTGGCTGAATGGTTGAATAGATGAATGGCTGACTGGCTAGGCACAGGACATTGTCAAGCTCATGGAAGCCGCGTCGGTATGCATGGGGCTGCTTGCTATGGCACAGACGGACGATGCGACGAGCGAATTACCGCGGGGGCCTGAACGATCGGCTATGTTCGTGCAAAAGGCTGAGGAATACTTCAAGGGGCTCAATGTAAGCAAACTTGCAAACTTGCGACTGTAGCAAGAGTAACCGATCGACGATCGACGGACAGACGATCCAGAGTGGCATACGGGCCAGCCTTGCTCGCGTACGGGCGTCAAAGATTGCAGTGAGTTCACTCAAGGCACCTGAAACGAATGTGGTTCCGCAGACGCTCGGCAGTGGTGCACCGAAGCAAGGCGAAGGCGATCGGCCGGACGGCACAAAGGGGGCGATGAAGGGGGCTGGGATGGTCGGACGAGGGGCATTGCAGGAAGCGCGGGTTGCGGGCATGGGATGGAGCCGACTAGCGGACACGCTTGAGAGTCTGGTCACGCTGGACACGCTGGACGAGTCGATAGAGATGTAGATAGCGGCAGTGGGTACCACTTCTGATCCGAGAAACTCGCGGGGCCTGGCGCACAGGGTAGCGCATAGAACCAGCTAATCAGAGCTTATTCCTCGAATTCCCTGAATAACTCCAATTCCCCTGGTCCGATAAGCCACGGGCCCCTCGGTCCTAGCTCCGCCTATAAAGAATGTCCCTTCAGCTTTCTGCCGACCCTCGCTCCTTGCTCCCAACCACTGCGCTCTTCAGCCTTCAACTGCTTCGTCCTCGTCCCTTTCGCTTCCTAGACTCATAGACACCCACAATGGCCGCATACGCACACAACCCCGATCTCCTCAAGCGCTACCTTGAGCTTGACCAAGGCGGCAAGGTCCAGGCTGAATGTAAGTCGCACTTGTTGCTCACAATATTATCCTCTGTCCGCTCTCCCGGTTTACAGCCAACTAACACCCTTTCAACAGACGTTTGGATCGACGGCGATGGCGGTCTCCGCTGCAAGACCACGGTTAGTCCGCCCGCATTTGCTCCCAAACGCCACACTACTCGGTTTCATGTCGGGAACGTGGCCAGCTGACGGCTTCTTCCCTTTGTCTGGTGGCGTCTATTCGGGTGCATTCATTCTCCGGTATTCCTCCGCTCCGCTGCCCATAGACTGTCAACAAGAAGGTCGAGGACATTGGCAGCCTCCGCATCTGGGACTTTGATGGGTCTTCAACGAACCAGGCACCTGGCCACGATTCCGATGTCTACCTTCGCCCAGCCTCCATCTTCAGGGATCCCTTCCGTGGTGGTGACAACATCCTCGTCCTCGCCGAGACCTACAACAACGACGGTACCCCCAACAGGACTAACTACCGCCACCACGCCAAGAAGGTAATGGACGCCGTCAAGGAACACGAGCCCTGGTTCGGTCTCGAGCAAGAGTATACTCTCTTTGATGCGGATGACAAGCCATTCGGTTGGCCCAAGGGAGGCTTCCCAGGTCCCCAGGGTCCCTACTATTGTGGTGTTGGTATGTAATACCCCCCTCGCCCCTCCCAACTCTCGTGTCTCACCCTCGTGTCTCAAAGGTACTGGCAAGGTCTTCGCGCGTGATTTGATCGAGGCTCACTACCGCGCGTGCCTCTACGCTGGTGTTAATATCTCTGGTATCAACGCTGAGGTCATGCCTTCTCAGTGGGAGTTCCAGGTTGGCCCCTGCGAGGGTATCTCGATGGGTGACCACCTGTGGATGGCCCGCTTCCTCCTCGTCCGTGTAGCCGAAGAGTGGGGTGTCAAGGTATCCTTCCATCCCAAGCCACTCCAGCAGGGCGACTGGAACGGTGCTGGGTGCCACTCGAACTATTCTACCAAGGCCATGCGCGAGAAAGGTGGTATTAAGGCCATTGAGGAGGCCATTGAGAAGCTCTCCAAGAAGCACATGGATCACATTGCTGTCTACGGCGAGGACAATGAGCTTCGTTTGACCGGCAAGCATGAGACTGGCCACATCGGCACCTTCTCGTACGGTGTCGCTAATCGTGGTGCATCCATCCGTATCCCTCGTCATGTCGCCGCGCAGGGATACGGTTACATGGAGGACCGCCGCCCAGCGTCCAACATTGGTGAGTATTGTCTCTTTCGCCGGCCTGAGCTCGATGACTTACACCCAACCTCTCAGACCCTTACAGAGTTACTGCTATCCTCTGTGAGACCACCCTCGAACCCGCAATTTAGATTTCATGTTGCTGTATGGTTAGAAGCGGCGATGGAAGCAGTCGTTGGCTCTGTAGTGCCATTCTAGTAAAAATCGATGGACTTTGGAAGTCATATTCCAAGATAGCTACACGACCGATGCGCTGTCCCTAGATGCTTCTACCAAAACTGTTTTCTTCGGTGGGGGTCCCAAAATTGCCTCGATTGGCTCGTAGTCCGATTCATCCTCTTCTCTCCACTCTCCAACCTTGATGGCTGTCTTTGTCGGCTGACCAGGCTCGGGGGCTGGCGGAGGCCATCGTTGGTTGCGCTGAATATCGAGTGGAGCGGATCCAGCGATATCTTGCAGAATTTCCATCACGTACTAAGGGTAATTCAGCATATTAACTTCTTGCGTGGTGAATGATGAAGGATATACCTTGGAATCGTTTCCCGCATTATGGTAGTTGTAGTTGGTCCTGTGTTTCAACCGCCGATAGGCGTCTTCCAACGACCTACGCTGAGAGGCATCCCCTTCCAGAGCCCCAAACAAGTCGGAAGTGTCTACGACATAAGTTCCTTTTATAGCTGGGACATCGGGAACGACGAGAGTTGGTTTCTCCTCGATGATATTCAATTTATAAAAGGGGTCGGCCAAGTACCTGTATCAACCCGGTTATTGGTACCCTGTCCCAGTTATAAGCTTACTCACTTGAGGTCTTGACTGCAGTCATGGAAGACCCAGTAAACTGGGCCGTCTGGATTCTCTGGCTGAATAAGGGCTTTTATCCGAGCACGGAACTCCTTCATCGGTATTCTCTCCGTCTTTCCGAATGCATAGCCCTGCGAGCAGGTATTAGGAAGAACAAAGTGCTTCCCGAAAAACTTACATCTCGGTTGTCGGGAACAAATGTTCCATTGCGGTAATGATCATTCTCGCTGACAACCCAGTGTCCTTGGCTAATAGGCACCGGCTCACTTGTTTTCGAATCGAATCGACAGGAGCAATAGCCGAATTCAGTGATTACTTCGTGTCCACGCTCCCAGGCTTCAAAGTCCATAGCAATCCAAGTGCCAGTCCTGGCGCCCCAAGCGGCGCGAACGTTCTCGAATATTCTTCTTATGGCAGCAAGATGTCCGTCAATGGCCCCGCGGAGTCGCTTATTGTTCCTCTCGATGGTCTACAGTAATCAGAGTCAGGTAAGGGGCCAGAGGATTAGAAGTCATTTGACCTTCTGGATGTTCTTCAGCTCTCCTGCATTTCTGAAATAGACAGGCGAGACAGTAGAGAGCACATCACGAGTCAGAAGGTAGTCGGAATTAGGCAGCGGGATGAGCCGATCGACCAGTCCCATAGCTTTGATCCAATATCGTATGTATTCCACTTGTTTTGAAGAGAACAAGAGACGTGATTCCCCGTCGGGCAAGGTTCCTGTGCCCCAAGTTAGAAAGTGGTTTCGCCTCATCCAGCTTGTGATACTTACCCATGTACATCTTGACACCTTCGGCCTTAGGATCGTAAAATGGATGTTGTGGAGACGTTAGGCTCTCGGCGTGGATGAACGATTTGAGGGCTTTCACTTCATCGTCGTTGTCGAGGACCTCTTGCCTGTGCGGATGAATAAAGAACAATTCAGAGGTACGAGAGTTTGTATACCATGCCCAAAGGATGTCTGTAAACCGATACCAGCCATGAATAATGGCACTCATATTGTGGCGGACAACAAGGGTAAAGGAATCGGCGGTGGCAGGCTCCTGACATATGAGATCTAGGAGACAAGTGTAACACCAAATGCCTGTATCCATCGGGTGTATTCAGTCTAATGTATGAGTATTCGTGCCTCCCAGTCGTGGAACCCTCTATAATTCCTTTTTACTGCTGCCCCCTTGCTGCTTAATTAGCTGCTCTCGTAGCCAGTCAAATGACTTCGCAGTGGCGTGCTCGACTGGATGGTCGAAGAGGTATGGTAGGGTGGGCACCACTGCAAGCCCAAGACCTGTGGGCCCCCAGGCTTGCACCGAAAAAAAGTAAAGTAAAGTAAACGGTAAGTACACAAATAAGTTGCTTGTCCCAAAAGAGGTACCTTTTAATCGCGGGTTCTTGACGTTCTTGAACAGTCGTGCGGATTGAGCGACAACGGTATGTATTGTGAATGCAGGGAGAGCCCTAATTTGAACAATATAATGGTTCCATCAGTGCCTGGTGTGTATCATGAAGCGGCTGAAGCGCACATTGATGCAACCGCTTGGAAAGTCGCTCGTTCAACTGCTACCATGCCTAGCCTAGTTCGTTCCGAAAAACCAGTGGCTTGGGAGACTGTGAGCACCCTAATTACCCAGAGAGACGGTGGGCGTACCTTTTTCCAGTGGACTTGGTCCTTGCCGATGTGCCTTATAAGTCTCATACGTCACATCACTGACACAAGAGATACCATAAGGACACTTTCCATCACAGGAGTTTCATGGCTGCCTCTCACCCTCCCAAATAGAG
>Ga0307513_10003786_pt1 | contig 20391 bp, 27 predicted proteins | sample 15_EM_MG_FD_202174 | JGI IMG/M metagenome (GOLD analysis project Ga0307513, IMG submission 202174) | Populus trichocarpa ectomycorrhiza microbial communities from riparian zone in the Pacific Northwest, United States - 15_EM | ecosystem: Host-associated > Plants > Roots > Unclassified | place...
CGAGCGCTGATGGTGGTGCCTGATGAAAGATGTCCCGATGGGACATCAGAAGGGGCTCGTGAAAAAACCTAACCCAGCGCTCGCGCTTTCTATACTTGAGGGTCAATAATGAGAGAAATATAGATAGGAACCCGATGAACATGGTTGGATCCAACCCACTCAAGGGCATCTTCCTCACACGGTCGCAATGGAGGGTCTTGAGCCCTGCAGCGCTATAAGCAGTGCAATAATGCAACTGCACCGGATCCAGGCCTTTGGTTGCCAGCGCCAGTGGCGATACCACTTCCTGTGGTTCCAATCAGCTCACGGTGGTTCATCTCAGAAGAAGACCGCCCTGGAAGGACGGGCTGGCTAGCAGAAGCGGAACGCGCAGCCGATTATGTGAATCCGGATATGATGGGGGCGGGAAACGCGAGTGCAAATGGGTATTGTAGGTGGAGGAAGAATCTGCCGAAGAACTCTGAAAATTGTTCAAGGGGCGAAGGAGAGACAGGAGCATGGTATGAGAAGTTTGAGGACCCTGTCTTCACAGATGAAGGAGACATTGGCATACATTGGACGTTGGTGATACCGTTGGTGTTGAGCGCTCGAAGTCGAGGTTCTGGCCTGCACTGGTTGGGTCCACGGCTGTCTCTGTCGGTGGTGGTGAAGGATGGTCTTACGCTGTGTGGATAGAGGAAGAACAAGTTGTCGGCCTGTAAACCGACGATGAATTCGGACGTCCACAGCGATTCCGACAGACTGTAGGGAGGTGTACAGAAACTGAAGTGAAAATGGTCTTGGTAAAGTCCAGATTTTCAACGAAATTTGTGGCATTCACCTTGCAAATGGTCTCGTAATAAATAGGATTTACACCTTGAATGCCCAACCGAGTACGCATCAGCAGCACAGGCCTATCACCGCACGTCGTCGTATGCTTTCGTTGTGGAGACCGACCAAGTACTTGTGTCTCCGTGCGAAGCCGCAAAAAAGATTGATATGGTCAATTATTATTAATGGATTACAAATGTAGTGGCTGTGTAAAGTGCGTTACATCACGCACACAAAGCGTAGTGAGAGAATTTTACACTTTAGATGGTGGAATTATGTTTCTGAGGATGTATCATTGTAATATAAATTACTTTCTCTCTCAAATTTCTTGATTGACGGACTTTAGAGAGTGCCTAAAATCGAACCTTGCCTGCGCCAAGACTTAAGTGTCACATATGTCACAGGGCAACATGATCCTTCCTCCTGCATTATCCTTCGTGTGGAAAACATTTCGCGTCGATTGATCCAAATCGACCATCGGTCTTCATCAGGACATATATACGTTGGAGGTACGTGGCGATGGAAATCATTCTCTGCTAACTATTACCTTGAAACGTTTACTAACTCCCTGAAATTCACCAGTTCGTTCGCTAACCTTTCATGTAGCCTCCCTGACTTACCCACAGGTCTGAATCATCCAGCAAACGCCATAAGCCAACTGTATGTACTTCGGTTTCATTCAGAATGGAGAATTGAATTCATATTCACTTAATAGGTTTGGATAATCATGAGTTCGCTTGCCCTGTTCGCTACTTCGGACCCATCTCTCCCCAATCACGCAAAAGCTCTTCACCCGCTCTCATGGTGGCCCGTTCCGCCCCATGTTGCTTGAAAATCCACTAAGAGTCCCCACATACACACCTGACCATTCACCTTTCTGCCAAACATGGGCGACGGTCTCCTCTCCAACCACCCGACCCTCGTTCTGCACTCCCTGACCGGTCTCGTCCCAACCAGCCTTTCTGTCATTTGCTCCATCAAAACCGCGACAAATACCGACCACGACGATTCGAAGGTCACGTTTATCTGCGGTGGAAATTCCAGTCACCAACCTGGATTGACGGGTTTCGTCGGTCGCGGTCTGCTCTCTACGAACGTGTATGGGGATGTGTTCGCCAGCATTAGTGCACGTTGGGTTTATGGGGCGATGAAGGCGTTGCCGAGTAAGAAGGGGACGATCTCGTCAATTACGACCTGTTGCGTCTTCCCTTCCTGATGTGTTGTGCTTACATCGAGTCGCAGACGCGGGTGATAACCTGTGTTTCCGTCTTGCGTGTCAGCAGGCGCGGGTGGATGGAATCGAAAACGTGGATATTCTCCCCGTTTGTGACGATGTCTCTGGCCAGATCGATTGGTGCACTCGTCGGTAGACGTGCGTTGGCGGGCACAATCCTCGGTATGACAATATATTTCATTTTGTGCCGCCTTGTTCTGACTTCTTTTTTTTTTTCTTTTCAAGAAACAGAATAGTTGGCGCTGCTTCAGAAGCCGACTGGTCTTTCGACGCCGTCCTCAAACTTGGACAAGCCATCACCGGAGCCATCGCTTCGATAGCTTGCACACTCGACCATTGTCACATTTCAGGATGCTCTGAATACTCCGTTATATCCCCTAAAACAGTGGAAATTGACCTAGGCCTCCACAGTGAACTTGTTAGTGATTATTCCGACTATATTGGATAAAATCTAACCCAAATTTTAGGGTGTTTGGGTTGTCAACTCCCAACCATCTTCAGAACTTATCGAGCGGCGCGCCTTTGTCCCGTTCTCCCCATCCGATGAATATATCCTCCTTGTTAACATGGGTGGCACTAGTACACTGGAAATGTACATGTACGCCATCGCTGATACAAATTTGGTGCAACTAAATAAAATTTCCCCTTCTCCTTATATCTCCTTGCTTTCTGACTAATTTCGGTGAAATTTAGCGACTCAGTTTGGCATGAAATTGCCCTCTCGCGTCAGGGGTCGAACTAATGATACCCAGCGGAGGCATGTGGCGCGTCAAATGGATGACTTGGTCCATAGACGACGCCGGTTTCGCTACGTGTTCGTGTGTCAAATTGAGGAGAGTGAGCGAAAATCCCACTTGATTGAGAGGGCCCATACGAATAGAAAGCATTGAGGAAACGAATTCGGGAAGAAAGGTCGATTGATGTTCCGGAAGAGACTGCCGAGGTTATGGTTGGTGGGCATAAACTTTACGGTACGTCGAGATGTGAGGTTTTAAAAAGGTTGTGAAGGATTGATTGGATTAATTCCGTTCATAGTGGATCCTGGTGCGTTGAAGCGGGTGTTGAAACGTGGTGCACAGGCTGTCTTGGAGTCTGAACCTGAGCTGACACAGTGGGATACTGTCGGTCCTCGATGTGGGTTTCAGGTTCTTTGGCACCATCCAACCTACTAGGAATGGTTCGACTGATTCAATATCTGGACAGCCTTCTCTTTGTCGTTCCCACGAAACTGATTCCACTTGCAATTGGTTAGGAAATCCTACAACAGTCGTCCTTGTCACCCGAACATCTTCGCCTGCATCAGCAACCTCGGCCAATTTGGCCACCAAGCTGACGCAAATATCGCCCTTACCGCCACCGCGAAGCGCTTCCGATGCCATTCAGTCGAAGCAGAAAGATCTGAAGTGGCTTACGAGGTTGATGAAGGTGGGTGTTGCCCCTTCTATTTCTTTGAAGTTATCTTGTTTATCATCGATGCTCTTCCCCCTGTTCAGGTCAGAATTTGCCTCCTCTCGATCATTGTCCGGGCTTACTGGTATTCATTTCTAGGCCATCGTAATGGACACCTCGTTATGTGCGATCTCGCTGATTATGCTACGCTACCTTTTCTCACGGCAGTCGATGTCCAGCCTCATTCAGGAACACAGCAACCTCAAACGCCTCGGAAGACGATTACATATATCACAAAGGACAATGCCCATGTTATACTTAGTCGAACTTTTTTTGATATTCAAAGCCAACGTGGAGTGTACATAGATAAGGCTTCACCGCCATCTCTCAGCCAGAGTCCTCCACCGTCATCCCCATCCGTATGGATGTCGGAATGCGGAATGTCTTATGTTGATCTTGTTCAACCGATTTTGCCGCTGGAAAGATTTTCTTATTGGTGTTTTCGACGTTCGTTCCTAATTTGTTCAGATGTTACAAGAGGTGTGAATCCGGCTACCCATGCACACTAGTCTATTCAACGCCATCTGCCATCTTGGAACTGAAATTCAGGTGCAGGTAAGTTTACTTGGTGTGGAATAAATCATCGAAGTTATATTTATGAAAGATATTTTTTGCCCATATATGGCAATCTATCATCAAATTATAATCTGGGAACAAATTAAGATCGTCTGAAGGATCACTTCAAAATATGTTCTATTTTTCACTCCGGGAAAAAATCAGACATTGTTTACAATTTGTGCGCTGCCCATTTTTTTAATCTGTCTCGAGTTTTGTTGAGCTATTTTCTCCAGTACAAACTTGAACAAATCTTGGATGTGTTCCTCAAAAGATCATAAGCCTAAAGAAGATCAAATTTAAAAAGAATTCATCCTGCATCTCAGGATCTCAGACTATATTCATATGAGACAAATTTTGATTTTGTTCTTTCTTAAGGTCAAAAATATAATTGGAATTTTTTAATAATTTATTCATCATCCGTTCAACATTTAATTGATGGACTCATAAGCCAATTTCCCCAGTGACAATCCCGGTCGCTTTCCGAGATAAATTTATCGAGCGATGCGTTAATATGTATAAGATATGATACCAACACCCCTCCATGGTGAGACTCGCCGACCCGGACTTCGACACTGTTCATCACAACTATCACCCCGCCCCAACTGCCACATCACAGCCACATACATCCACCAGCTGTGCGTGCAGTGACAGTCGCCAAGGTACCTTCAAATGTCCACCACACGACTCCTCGTCCTCATTATCAACCATAGACGACAACGGCAACGCTTCATCACCAATCTAGGAGGATGAAGCCCAGACGAACGGTCGACTCTTAGGTTGAGTGTATTGGAGTTTAGGGTCAGCCCGTCGGAGGCATAACCGAATATGGTTCGCAAGGTGTCTGGGTGGACCGCGATAATTTTGAGAGTGTGTCTGGAGGGAATGGGTGGGTTTGATGATGAGGAGACGCGAGTGGGTTGGAAGTGTGAGTTTTTTTTTCTCTTCCTTTTTCGAAATTGACATTTCATTGTTCCTCGTAAGCCCTCGGTAGCTTCAACCTCTTCCGAAACGGACTCTGCGCCTTTGCGCCTTCGTTGTATGAACAATCTCTTGACCGACTCGCATGTGCAATGGGCGGACGTACAATTCCACCCATCGCGTTCCAGGTACGATATTTCCCAAATTTTCTTCATTCGACGGAACGTTGATGTTCGAACGTTCAAAAGTATATCCCATCAATGATAGCGAGCTATGACTGGTCCGTCCCGTTCATCTTTTCATGTTACGTCCGGCCTTGTCGCTCTGTGTTACTGACAGGCGCTTTTACTTTTAGGGTCTTTTTTGTGTTTAGGAAGTCATCCAAAAGCGATTCCACCAAAAATTGTTCGCAGTTTTGCTACCCGCTCTAGAAGATCCTGAGCCCAGGTCCGTTCTTATCTCCATCTTTTCCTCTTCGTATCATGAACGAATCCGGCCCTTGCTTTTTTTCAGAGTTCATGCCCGCGCATACTCCGCTTTGATCAACCTCTGCGAAGGTGTCGAGGTGGATACGTCATCACCTTATCTCGATCCTCTTGAATATTTCCATATTCTAATTTGTCCTTTTCCAGTCGCTTTCGAATTGATTTTTAGCCCCACCGCGAGCGCCGTTGTTCGCTTGAAGGGCGGAGACAACTTACAAGGGGGTACGTCAACAACTACGTATGCGCAGTCCAACTACGCTGACGCTTTTTCACTAGGATTTGGTCCCGAGGCGACCAACATCTGCCCCAACATACAGGAAGATAATGATAACCGAACGGTATAGTTGTTGGAGAGCGAGGAGATGAGTGGTACCTTCTATCAAATCACTTTTCATCTTTTCTAAATTGATATCACATTTCTGTAGTCTTTTTCCACAAGAACCAGGGCTCACGCCGAGCGGCATTTCGTCCCCTGTATACATAGGGCTAACACTAATCACGTTGCGCGGTGGGGCCGTTGGCGATCAACAACTGACTTACTTCGACAGGTTTGCGGGCACAACGTGTGGATTCAGCTTCCGCAACCATCGGGAACATCAAATGAGTAGGGCGGTATACCGTATTGACGATGGGTTGCGGCATATCGTAAACTACAACCTCAACAACCCCACCTGATGCCGCTTTTTTTTTGCGCTCTTCGCGGACCATGCGGCAGCTAAGCGAGTTGTAAGTCAATCGCGCTGTTTATTCCTTACCCTTGATTCCCAGACATTCAATCCTCGTAGCAAGGTGAATGCCCATTGCTTGCACCTAATAATCTTAACGGCCGATAATGGACTGTTATCGTTCGTTAAGAATGTGAAGGGCTTTCCCCCAGTATATAATATATTTTGAAATGGTTTGAAGTAAGCAACGCACAATTTGGCCTCTAAGCGACTTACTTCAGAAATGCCATTTCTCAAATATGTTGACAACCGAATTTCTGTTTGGAAATCGGGCTTCAGATTCGTTTACCCCTCACTCGTAGCATTCTGTCAAGTTATAATACGCTATTTACCATCCGATGATGTGCATGGCGAAATCTGGTATGGCTCGGATAGTGCCGGAATTGAGATCAACGACGTTGACGCGTGTTGATCTCTATCTCGAACCACCATCACAACTTCCCCGCACACGTCGTTTGGCCATCCGGCGCTGTGGAACCTCAAGAAAAATTTAGCAAGTGGTTCATTATTGATTGTTAACTATTACTGACCGCTTTTTTCACGGTTATAGGTTATTTTTTTGCTCATTTACGCGAACGGTACGATTTCGCGAGCGCCCCTCCTCACCAAGAGATGTGGGCTTTGTTTCAAAGGAACAGGGCAAGTGCGGAAGGGTCCGAGTACGCTAGGAGAGCCCCTTCATGAGGGAGATCCACCAGGTGCGTCGTCTACTCAACCTAATTCGTGGTTCTCCTTGCTGACTCGCTCCAAAGGCAAATTCGTAATGCGTACAATGGACATGCAGTCCCAACCAGTCCCAGAACCACCTACGCTCGAAATCAACGAGCTACCGAATTTTGAGATGAGGACTGCTACGCAGCTGATACCCACCTCCACTCCCCGTCTTCACCCCCAAATGAAGCTGTGTCTGTCATCCCTACGTGTCCTCTTAACCTCGAACCTGTACTCCCTCAGAATCCATCTCCGACGCCCGAAATAATGGAACAACTGCCCCTGTATACTGCCTGTCGCTCGGATAAGAGCACGCTGCCGTCCTTTGTGGATGACAAAGACGAGGGCTATAAGAGGCGCGGCGAGTCTAAAACCATCACACTTGAGCGGCTTCTAACCATTCTCCTACTTAGTCCCCCCCTCGTTGTGGTCGTTCTATACCGACCCCGTCGTTCGTTCTATACCGCCTTCTCGTTCGTTGTACCGTCGCTCGCAAAGGCTCAACCTAAAACATGAAGGTTAGTTGTCGTTCGTCGATGGTGAGCTTGTGTGCTAACGTACACATGACACAGCCTTGTCTATTCGAGTGCCGCGACGACGATGACAAGGACGACTACGACGAAGTGAGTCCACAATTATCAACACAATCGAGAGCGGTAGCTACTTACCATTTCCCCATTCCTCTCGTTAGGAGTCCATCTACCAGTACTCCTCTCCATCTTCTACGCGCCAGTCGACCCAAACTAGGGCACATTAGCAAACATTCCCACATCATCAACGGGCACCAGCTGGCTTGCCTAGATTCGTTCATGAGTCGTTCATGAGTCATGACGCGCGGAGAGCCCTGCAAATTTGGGAAACGCCATTAGGAACGAGGGCGCAATTTCGAATGAACGAGAGGGGCCAATGAACCAACGAACGAGGGGCAACAGCAACGAAAGATAAAGGTGAGTCCAGAATACCCCGATTGAGAAGAGGATGAGTGGCTGCTTATCATTTTCTACCTTCCTCTCGTTAGGCTCTCATCTCCGTCTTCTTCACCTCGATCGACTCGAACTAGATACGTCCGAAAACACTCCCACATCATCAACAGCCACCAACCGGCCTACCTAGATTAGTCAACGACACGTAGAGAGTGCTGTTGGGAACGAGGGCGCAGTTTCGAGCCAACGAGGGGGTGGTATCCAAAGGTGAGTCCAAAACACCCCTGATCGAGGAGAGCATTCTTACCGTTAACAATATTCTGGCCCATCCTAGGAGCGAGCGCACGAATCGACGAGAGAGGATTTATCTGCTTCGGCGAATCAAGACAGCGGACGGGAAAATGACAGCTGGACTCACCTACACGCTTTGTCGGCGGATGTGACGACGAGTCCAAGATCTACAATGACAACCAAAACCTCTGAAGACGCAAGCGAGAACGAAAACAGCTTACCGGCACTATAGTTCGACGAACTCGAGGAGGAAAGGGAAAAACATCTGCTTCGGTGAACACGTATAAAGGGTTGGCATTCGTCTTCATCGTAGGGAATGACAACCATGCTATCATCGACGAACCCAAGCAGGAGTAGAAGTTGGAAACCCCGTGGTGATGGGTTTCAAACTGTTTGGATCAACAAAGACCCTGCACGAGTTCAGAGTCGCGGCCCTCTTGCGCTCATTCCTGCAATCTCTCCATATTTCTACTCCTTTCATGTACAATACTTATCTCAATGAATGCATTTACTCTCAGAAACGGGACCCAATTCAAAGGAAATGAGCTTAATTCACAACGCACGAAACCCTCTCAGGCACGCAAACAGAATATTACACCAACTCCATCCCACTCGCCCAACAAGAAACTCCAATTGAAACGTAACGCCCAACCCAACTTACCGGATCCGAAGAATCCAAACACAAAAAACGGCAAACTCGTACATATGAAAAGAAAAGAAAAAAAAGCTCTTTTGCGTAAATCGGAAGGAACTTGCATGAGCGGGCACACAATTCCACCTTGGCAAAGGCGAAAACTTGGCTAGGGCCAAAACGCCGGAGCTAAGTCAATCACATGTGAACCATGAGCAGGGAAGCGTCCTTGATGCGAATTGAATGAAACCGTTGTCTTCGCGAGCGATTTACAAGGATTTTGGGGATGGAGGAGAAGGTCGGTCGACGGTGGGATGTCGTTGGAAGAGCTCATACTTGACTCACACCCTTCGACACCACTTGTACTATTATATCCGAACCATTCCAGCGCTTCTTGACTATAATGGGAATGTGTGAATTTATTTTCCGCGCGTGACGTATGTCATTCCTAAGGTATAGTCCGCCGTACGTAGATTATCTCCCCAGCGAATACAAGTACGTTTTACCCCGTCATTTGTGTTCCTCTTCATGTGCCGAAACCACCTCGCGGACGCCTCCTCGCCACCGCGACCTACTTTCATCACAGAAACCAACATCTACAGACTCCATCTTCACCGCATCCACAACCTCCCAACCTCCTCTTACTAACATGGGATGACACATTCTACACCATTCCTCGCGGCATTCTTCCCCTCTGAAGTGGGGGGCTTACACGGATGAAGATCGGGGCTGGAGGACAAATGTAATGGAAACTTCCGGCCAAAAAATATTTTCAAACGTTGGAAAACGGTTCAGTTAACTCCAATAACTACAATTTGTTCATGATGAGTAAGAGTCGTGTGGAAATCAGTCCAAGAGGATGGCGAAAACTTGGCAAGTGATATTGGGCAACCCGTAACCTCCGTTCCATTCCAAAAAAGTATTGTCCTTACTTCCAGAGTTACTAGTACATCGTTTAAAAATTCCAGTTTTACTGCGTAAAATGAAATAGTATGTAGAAAAAAATAGCCGGGACAATTGAAATAGCAGGAGTACGTGGTATACAGTGGCATTCTCAGGGTCTGTGTGATATGTTCTTATTTCTGGGATGTCATGAGGATTAAACTTCGAACGCACCTAAGGATTCCTACACGGCTTGCATAACAACACCTATGGCGATTAACAGCCGAGTACAACACTCCGCCACTGATCCGGTCTCAGGTTGTTCCAATGCATGGAGTATGGCTTTGATGTTGACGCCTGCGAAGTCCGACATATAAGTACTACGTGACATCGAGGCAAAATAGAACCAGAACGAACCTGTCAGGTTATTCAGAGCACCGAGCGTGGCTGGAAATCCATTAATGGCGTTTCCAGTCACAGCGTGCACTAGTGGAACGAGGGCCGAAGTTCCCATGTTCCGGGTCGAGTTTTGGGTTCGCGCAATGCTGTTCTGTGTGCTAATATAACCAAATGTGTTTGGCCTCAATATCATGGGTGGAGATTAAATAAAGAATTAACACAACCTGGCTCTCATCCGTGCATCCATGGCTTCAAACCTATTGAGCATGGTGTCTCGAAGTTCGTGGATCGCATTCATGATGGCTTGCGGATCAGCGACTTGGGGCAGGTTTTGGAACTTAGACAATTCAGTGGAGAACTGGGCAACAGCATTGTTAAGTATCACGAAATTCGGTTGAAGGGCCATGGCGATATCGATGGATTAAACAATGGAAGTCAAGTTGTGTTGACCAATGACCGTGACGTTTCCATAATTCCCCCGGTCACGTGCCATTGCGATCTCACCAAATACACCAAAAATACACCTTCATCGACGCAGACCTGCAAGACTAATAACCCATCATGTGCCTTTGGTGCTGGAGAACCCGTGGTATTTTATTCTGCCCACATTTGTATCTTCTCCACCGTTCGCCTTCTCAGCAGTCCTGTACGTAATGACTACCTTGTCTTCGTGACTCGGATTGGACTCGGACCCTCTCGATACGAGATCCATTCGCGGGGTAATCAATATTCGTATAGTTTGCCGCTAAAACGAGAATACATCAGTTAAACATGAAAAAGATATTTAACAAAGGAAATACGGTTTTTTTGGTTCGAACATATATCTTGACATCCGAAGCGCAGCCTGCGTGCCATAATGCTCACTCTTCATATGATAGTGCTCCGATTGGTCGCGGTCCATGAGGAACTGGGATAACATGCGTCAGTACGGATCATATATCGGGTTGAGACCCATCAGGGCCGAGTCCCGCAGTCGTGTTGGTCGACTTTCCTCACCCCCCTCTCCCTCTCCCTCTTTCTCCCTTTCCACAACCTCAATCTCGAAAGTGTACGCCACATCAATGAAAGCTTTCAACAACACAGCAAGTGCAGCGCGGACGTATGGATGTGCGACAACGAACGGAAGGAGCCCCGCGACCAGGCACATTTCTCTGATGGGGTATAGCAGCAGATGAATGACGAACAAAAGAGGGGGGAAGGATAGAGCGAGAAGCGCAACTATATGTGGGGTGTAAGGCGATGATGTGAGATTACGTTGTGTGGTGCTCGACAAGTGTTGGGGTGTCAATCGAAGATGGGGAACGAGGAGGTCGTGTAGATCCGCTCTATTTCGAACGTTCGGGAGGGGATTAATAAAATTAAGAAAGGGAAGGCTTACGTTGCGCCCATTATATTTTGTATTCCTTGAATATTAGCCTGCCACGGCACAGACCCCTCCGTCGCGCCTTGAGCAGCGGAGATAGGATCCTACTTTAATTAGTTTGTTATTTGACTGCCGACCGACAGACTAATTAAGCTAGGCTGTAATCGATGACCAAATGGCCGACATGGACATGGGATGTTGAGTAGGTTGGAAAACCTATCAGGTGATCTTTGATCCTCCCTTCTGTCGGAGTCGAGCGAGGAGGAAAAACTATCCTATATTCCCTCCTCGAGGCTATCTCAACCGATCCCACTGTGTATGTGCCTCCTTCCATTCCTTTTACATTGAATTAACAAGTGTCCACATTATCCACAGCGAATACAACGGCTCGCAGGATTGTCAGGACAAGTGAGAGGTAGGTGTTTCCGACATGGGTTCACGTACCCCTCAACTTCTGAGGCTTACGGCTATACTTCTAAAGTCCCTGTGGCTTCGAACATGAAGAGGGAGAGCCCGTTGCTAGTGACTTGCGAACAATGAGATGGGAATGCAATAACCCGAACGGCTTCAAGAGCAGTGGGTGCGTAAACTGCCGTGGATTTATCATTCGAACAACTCAGCTTGAATTTGTAGGCCATGGAGACGAGTCGAGGACTCGAAATGATGATGTATGCGGGCAATAGGACTGTCAAAAGCTCGTCTGAGGACCAAAAAAAATACACTGTGTGTGCTATGCGCTCCGTATGGAAAACTGGCATCATTTCTCCGTTCGAATGGTGCAGTGGTACTCCGAGATCCAAACAGAACTTCTGCATTGCATGCTACCCGGATCCACACTCAGTCGAACACTCGTACGGCCTTGTTCGTTCCATGGCACATTCAAGATATATTACGTTCGTCCATTCAATATCTATCTTTACCTGTTGCGTCTGATATTTATACCAAGATATATAGCCTGATTATAGTCAAAAGCCGAATTATTTTACCCTGCGTTTCTTCTGAAACAGCGTCTGGCATCAAAATTCCAACTTAGTCCACGTGATGCCCTTCTGCTTACCATCTGGTATCCCTGCCCTCTCCTAGACCGGTGACCGTCCCTTGCATGTAAGTACCTAGGTCCTTCATACAAGGACCGGTACAGCTGAGTTTGAATTACTGATACAATCCTTACGATCGAAAAATCCTGCCCGGTCCGTCATCCGCCCCTCATTGCGGTATTACTCTTTTGGGAAGCCCGTACAACTTTCGACGTCTTTCGTTAAGTTGCGCGTGTGCTGATTTCCTCTCATCTCGATGTCTAATTGTTGTCAAAATACCTCAGTTGTAAATAATAAGCCTCTGTGTATCTTGGCACCACCAGAATTATATAGGGCAATGGCAATCGTCAGGAGCAACATTGAGTGAATGGATCATTTTGGGAGCGTTGAGCAAGAAAGAATTTGTAATTTGCTGTTGATGACTTAGAGGTGTGGACTGTATCTAGGCGTCGCAGTTAGCTCGGATTGAGTGTACTTTAAGTCCATCCACATATTTTTCTTGCTTTGCACGATGTGCAAAGCTGGGGACATTGGGTCGGCGCCGAACAACTTTTTCCTTTGCCCGCAGTTCAGATGACAGCTAGCTCTTGTCCCCAACTTAAATACAACAGAAGGTGGGGTGCCCAGCATACATTTTCACCTTATTTCACAATCCGAGATGCCATTGAAAGAGATGAATATGACGACGCAACCCCGTTTTAGGTTTCTCCGAGATTTCTCAAAAGGGCAATACCGCAAGAATTATGCTAGAAAAGGAATTTTCGATCATAAGGATTGTAACGATGTGAGACATTCTTATAAACCAGTCCTAGTATCGAGGACTTGAACCTCATCCCATAAAAACCTCCTCATACTAGGATTGGTCACGAGTCTAGCCCTCTCCCGCATATCTGACAAGAAGCAAACAACCCACCCACGCCAGTGGCGGCCAAATTAATATCTATACGGTTATTTGGAATGTATTCCACGGCAAATACGAGACCGCACTGTCGATCCTTCAGATAGTGTTAGAGGATATGGCGTTGAAATCAGATACCGGTGTGTCGATTTTTCATACCTCCATCAATTTGATAAGAATGAATATTTAGCCTCGAATATTAACGAATCTATGTAGCCGCAACTAACATTCCTTTCACTCCAAGTGCAGCGCGGTGTTCGTTGAAGGAGTGTAGCTTGAGGCGTGACTCAGGGACGACAACGGCGGAACACAGCAATGGCTGTCAAACTTTCCCCCTCTACAACTGCGCATGCAAGTGAGGACAATTTTGCATTGACTGCGCTTAACTATAACAACGATTTTTCGGAGCAATCTTTGAACACCGGGGCGTGGCTGTTGACTCAAAGTCATATATATACCTCCACTCTGACTTGTTCCAACAATATTCCAGAACTTCTACCACCGACGACATTCAGAGTGTATCCGGATGGATAACGGAACAGGTAAACCTCTTTCCTCGATTTCGATTTCTCACCAAGTATGCTAAGTATAAAACACCTTGCGCACAATCAGTGCTACAATCGCTGGCCGATCAGTCCCCATATCACTACGTTCCTTCCCGTACGGCGGTAATTATATTCCTCGCTTTCTATGGAGTATCTACCCGTCAGTCCATTCTTTGTTTACGTCTCTGCCTTTAGTGTTGCATCTGGGTCAAGCCACGCGGTATCGAATGTTCTGGCTCTTCCCAACGGTTTGCCTCTGTGAACTCATAGAAGTTCTGGGATGGTCGGGGCGATTGTGGTCTAGTTTCTCACCATTGCTGTCGACTCCTTTTCAAATCCAGTGTGTACAGTCGACCTTATCATCCTTCCGAAAAATTGACATTTCGGCCGCAGGATAACTTCTACGATTATTGTGCCCACTCCACTGCTCGCTGTGAATTTTGTCGTTCTTGGGGAAATAATCAAGCGTCTTGGGTCTCAATACAGTCGGCTCAGTCCAAAGTGGTGTATGTTTCTCCGTCTTTCATTTCTGATAACCTGCGATTAACCGGGGTTCTACAGATACTATAATTTTCTGCACTTGCGTCAGTCCTTCACATTGATGGAATTAAATTTGTATCGAATCTAATCGATCAGTTCATGTAGGACGTTGTATCTCTCGTTGTCCAGGGTATTGGAGGTGATTTCGCTGCAACCGCTGCATATCTTGAGGGAGCTAAACGGGTGAGTTGAAATTGCTTTATCCAATACTTCGACTGACCACACTTGATGCACCAGGGCGCTGACATCATGCTAGGAGGCATTATCTTCCAACTCGGTTCGTTTACCATCTCATGGTCACATTAGAGAATGTCGCTTACCTGATTCAACCAGCGGTTATTGTACTTTATTCAGCCCTTGCCATGGAGTTCTACATTCGATATCATTCCCGAGCTCCAATTCGAGACAAAAACAAGGAAACTGGGGTCCAATCTCCCGGCGAGTATACTCGGAAACTGAAGCTGATGACCTATACTATGTCGGAAAAACGGTAGATCGGTGATTGGTCTTGACACCGCTAACTGAGCTGATGGAAGAGCATCAGTGCGCTTGTTATAGCGCATATGAGTCAATATCAAGGAATCAGAGACCGTAATAACTATCAGCTAGACTGTACAGACAGATGTATTTTGATCAGTGTGCATCAGCGACCCTAATTTCTGGTCCATTTATGTGCCACGGCTGAATCTATCGGACTCGTTAACAATAGGACCTATCAACACCAAAAAGTTGATGGCAGATATTGAGCCGAGAGGTACTGTAAATTGCGATGTAAATTTCAATGGGGTAGTTTTCTCTAACAAATTTGAAGAAACACATCGGAATCCACCGTATCAACAAAATAGTGGGCTTTCTCATCCCCGGCTGACTCGCAGGACAGAGAACTCAAAGGGCACCGCGAACTTGAAGGACACGACTCGAAGACTTTTTGGAGTCCTCAGAACGGCGTGGCATTGGAATTTGGCGGTAGACACTAAGTTAGGTTTCCGAATGTCGTCATTACAATTGAAAATTGGCTCCAATTGTTGACGTGTGGAGCAGCCCCACACTGGTACTTAAAGGCGAGAGTTGCCTCACAATGTAAATCCCTCCCTTTCTACTCTAACGCCACAAACCGCCGTTCCCATTCGATATTGCCTTTGGATAATGAGAACGCAACGCTTCTCAGCCTTGACACGAGTAAGTAGGCGCTGATCAAGGTGAGCGATCGTCATCGATGACTCAGTCATGTGATCGCGTTTCGAGCTCCTTCGTCGCAAACTCACCCACATGTCCAACAACAATGACGACGACGACCGTGGGGCTCCGCACACAGATCGAAGTGCCGAAGGACCCTACACCGACCTACCCAAGTTCCATGGTTTCATAGGCTGGGTATTCAACAAGGGTGGAGGCGGTACGTTCTCAAGTGTTGACATTGATATCTTTCACAAGGATTACTCGGGCGGGTGCAGAAAGGCCGATAATTATTGCGGTGAGTACTTAACTTTCTTATTGCCGCAATGGTACATTGACTCCTCTCTCAGTTCTTCGTCGCTCTCATCCCTTGGAACTATCGTCCCCAGACCGAGACTATCGCCTGCATCTACGACATTCGCAACACCACGTCAGATGCCATTGCTATCCTGGTATGCTAGTACATCGACACTTAATTATCTGGCTTTGCTATTCTAGTATTAGATCCTGTCTGTACATATAGCTGCTCAAATCAATGTCACATTTTATTGCTTCAACCGAGAATCTAGGAATGAGATTACAACTACAAGTGATATTAAGTGAAATCAAGCAATATGGCGTAGCATAGCATGTCTCCTCGATCACAACTGACAAATATGATATGCCCACTCAACACCAATCTTTCCGGTCAGTACAGTAGTCAGTAATCTTGCTGACCCCAAATTGATCACACTTATTAAACATCTTCGAAACTGGTGACCTACCCCCTCAACTGACAGGCTGATGCCCGAATATTGGCTCATATGGGCCCACATTGGTTTTTCGCCGTTTTTCCGACATATGGCCTTCAGCACGACGCTTCTATCTAATCGGCAAGTCATTTTGTGTTTCACTCGTTCATGCATTTTCCTTGACTTATCTCAATTTCAGGTCAATATACCGTACGATCGAGCTCGCAGACGGTTGGAATGGAAGGATTATCAGTAGTAACGAGCTTTATTCCAGTAAGTCGAATGTCCCCTAGGGCCATACTTCTCCGTTTCATCGCCGCGGCTGCTGATGGACAAGCCGATAGTCATTCTGGATGGCGCAATGGTCACCATTGCTATGTACACAATCAATATAGGTCATCCTGGATTCCTTCTGGGCTCATTCCGGAATAAACAACCTTTGATACCATAGAGTTTGAACATTTTTTAATTATCTGTTTCCATGTACACGATTGGGACTCTAGAAGCTTAAAGGACTGTTGATACACACCTGTTTGCCTATTCGATTCAGTTGGATTCACCTTTTTTCTTGGGCTCGATTCGTCGTTCGCCCTTACTACTACTACATCCCAGACCGCGGCTCTCCATCCCACTTGAAAAAACAGCAGGAATATTAGGGCCATCTGAGTGGATTTCGATCTTATTCTAGTACAGGCAGCAGTTTATTGTGCGGTTCTCACCAACGTCAATTAGTGTCACAATTCTAGATATGTCAGAAGAGGAATGTTTGCGTGGAACAAAAGACAACTAAATGATTGCGAGAAAACTAGGAGGAGACGAAAACAATAACCAAAGTCCAACGAGAAATCGATCAACGACTTGACGGCAACCGCCTGCGCGAGTTTTTGGTCTCACGAGGGAAACCTGCGGCGGAGAGTGTCCCATCGTCACCACCCCCACTGGCGATGAGAAGCAGAAGGCGGCGAGATAACCACCGCCGCTCTTGCTGCCTGCACACCCTCGAAGGAGCCGAACCACACGACCCACGACGGGGTGGAGAGACCACCCGCATAAGCAGGTTCGTGGTTGGCCTGAACGCGCCATGGCAACACCGAGGGCTTGTGTGCGCCAATTGTCGGGTATTTTCGACGACATTCTGGTATACGAGTTGGGGGTTTATCTCGATAATGTTCTAATTATTATGAGAAGGGTGAGAACGAACGAAAAATGAGAGTAGAGTAAACGAACCTTCTCCAAATCGCCCTTCGCATCGGCACCCATCCTCGTCTCCCGAATCCAATCAACAATCCACTTCTCCGCTTCCTCCTGCGACAAATTCAACCTCTCCACCGAATTTGCATTGTCGGTTTTATAATCAATTTGCCGGGCAGAATGAAAAACGTCATCCTTGAACTCGCTGAAGTAGCCACTCCCCCAGCTCCTCTGAGAGTGCTACCTCCTGTGCGGCATAATAATATTCCATACGTACCAGGAGCCCTAATTGTGAGTTTATATTGTTAGGGTTCGAGACACATGATGGCTTGTTCCATGCTGAGTTCATCTTCGTGTGGTTTCTTGCCGTAGCGGGTGAAGAATGAGGCGACGGTAGATCGAGTAAGTGTAGATCCGAGCGAATCGAGCATGGAGGTCAGCTCGAGGTTCGAGAGGGCGCCGGTATCATCCGTGTCGTATTGCTTGAGGTATTGGCGCCAGAACGCTGGCGCAGGGCGTCGTAGGGTTGATATTTCGCTCTATTCATTCTTTAGGAGATGGCCACGAAAAAAATTATTGAAAAAAAACTTACTTGAACCGAATGACGGGATTATGTTTCGCCTCCCAAGGCATCTCCTTCGCAGTCGACAATGGAAGACTGAGCTGTGTCATCCATTTCTCTCCCTTTTCCCCTGCGGCTCCTTCCTCTTCATAAGCTTTATACAAGCCTGTTTGTGGATCAGGCTGCGGGGCGTTATCGATCAATTCTTTGACATCTAACGCGACGTCTCCGATGTGGTCGTTGCTTGAAAGTTTGTCCCAGTCGAGGACGGTAAGGAGGACCTTGTAAGAGGTTTCGTATTTTCGGACGTGGAAGAGGAGCTTTTCATCCCAGACGGAGTTGCGTGAGTGCCGGATGACGCGGGTACGGAAAACCTTTTTGCCGAAAGAGATGACGACGAAGGGGTCCATGTCCCATCCCGTGCGGTCACTGAAAGAAAAGAAGGTTGAATTGATGATAATCACAATGAATAAATATAAATATGTACTATTCGCCGACCGCGGTAAATCATCCACACCCTGAATTTCCAACATGACGATACCCACGATATCGTTCGCACCCTCTTGAAATTCGAAATCGCTCCCCCTCCGTTTGCCAGCGCCGAGAGTCGATATACCCGCAGTACTGTAGTGTTTCGACCGATCGTTCGTGTAACTGGTAACGGTGGTCATAAACGAACAATTCTAGCAAAATGTAATGGGTAACGGGGCCCAAAAAGGCGAGTTTTTGATCAAAAATCTCAAAAAAAAGCGCCCGATGCGCCCGAATGGACCCTTAATTTCCTATTTAGGGTGCTGCGAACAACTTGTCAACGAACAATACATGTAACGCGTAACATGGCGCGACCAATCGGCCGAAACACTACAGTACTGGCTCCACTCGCAGGAACGGAAATTTGCGAACGAATTTCTTGGGAATGAATCTGGCTGCACCAGAGTGTGGTGCAGGTTGAGCGAAACCTGCTGATGCACGTGGAGTCTCCTCGGTCATTGGCATGGGTGTAGGGATGTTACCACCCGGGGTGGGCGTAGCGGGTGAACTGGGTTGGATCGTCAGTTCGGGAAGTCGCAATGGGGGTTTTGGACCCGCTGAAGACAAGGTGGTTGGCGCTGAGGGTGGGATGTAAATACTGAGAAGGGGCTTGGAAGAGCCGGAGGAAGAGGGCGGCGTGGTATCCGAAGCGTCGACGAATTCTGCCTCGTCATCCGAATCGTCATTGTCCGACGATAGCCCACCGTCGTCCTCGAAGTGAACGCCTGGGTCTGACCGAATCGTGCCAATGCCTTCAGTCTAGTTGCCACGTAGATGATGAGTTGAAGAACGACGGGTCGGGGTTAGGGAGAGACCGAGGTTGGTCGGTATGACTCTTCCTATTACTGCTCGTACGCGGCTTGCTATTCACCTGTCCGAACCCGAAATCGTCATCCCAGCTCTCTGAGGGTTCTAAACGTGTCCTCAATCAGCCAACACTCATTAAACAAGGAATAAAACACACCCAGAACATGAGCTTCATCATGGACGGCTACAGCAGCGCGGCCATACGCGTTGTGGTAGGTGCTGCTGGTTGACTGATTGGCTGTCAAGACTATTCCGCCGTGTCATTCGCTGTCCTTGTCCAATATTGATCGTTCTGCCAACTCGTAAGGGACTGGATCGTATCTCGAAACACCTTGACGCGTGGTGTGGGTTGGCCATGTCGGGTTCAAGCTGAACTTGAAAAGTCGTAGAGGGCCTTGTTGAATTGTAGATGGTCGTTATTCAAGTTGTAGTTCAAAAATTCAGAGGAGATTCGTCACCTGGCAGCTTTCTGTTTGTTCGGCCGTAGTGCATTGGTTCACATCATGTGTACGGCTGGTGGTTGGTGCAATACAAACGTTCGAATACCAGATAACTGGCATCGACCCAGGATGTCTACGTACCCCAGGGGTTCGGTCCAGTCGCTTTCGCAACCGGGGCCGACAGCACAATGGGGACGGTTGAGAAAAAAAAGTGATGACAAAATCGTTACATGGCAAATATAGGTCACGTGACTACATCACCCACATGACGGCAGCTTTGCCATTCCAAGGGCTTTCTATCGATTTATTTTGTATCTATATTGTTTTGGTGCTATGCCACCGGTGGCAGCTTTTGCAGTGGGGGAGTGCTAGTCCGGCTAATGTCCCCCAGTTGTAGCGCCTTATTATTATCACAAGTAGTAGCTAATGTCGGAAACCCGTGGGAAGCCGGATCAGATGACAGGCTGATCACGGTAAGTTTTCACATGATCAAGGACTCGCGCAGGCCCTGATCATGTTCGGCGCTGATCGGGGACAATTCGGCAGATCAGCTA
>Ga0307513_10003787_pt1 | contig 20391 bp, 25 predicted proteins | sample 15_EM_MG_FD_202174 | JGI IMG/M metagenome (GOLD analysis project Ga0307513, IMG submission 202174) | Populus trichocarpa ectomycorrhiza microbial communities from riparian zone in the Pacific Northwest, United States - 15_EM | ecosystem: Host-associated > Plants > Roots > Unclassified | place...
ATCCTCCAAATATGTCATATTGTAGAGGAAAACAAGCTGTAGCTGCAATTTATATCAGTATCTAAAGTTAATAAAATAAAAAATGGACTCGTAAATGCCATGCAAGGCAATGGCCCTCAAGCTAAGTCGAGAAAATGTCCATATACAGAAATGGTCCCTGAAAATTTGGCCTACCCCCAAAAAGTGGCGGGAAAAATATGAAAAATAGTGCAATCGCTTCCTTTCATGGAGAGCAATCTGTCCATCAAGTTTCGAAGCAAGCTATTGAGCGGTTCTCACGGAAAAAAATGCCAAACATTGACCTAAATTAGGTATTTGGGTGGCGGGTCAGGTGTGATGTGATGCAAGTCACGCGACCACTTCAGGGATTATTCAGCCATTCAATTGCTGGGGGTCAGAAATGCTGTGAACAAGCTGTGAAGAGACGTTTTGGCACCTTATTTGTAATTTCTGACTAGTTTCCAACCGAACTCCAATACAGTGCAAACTTTTAAAGATTTTCCAAAGATTTCCGGTCCATTTTAGCCCATTTTTGACCCCAGATGTTGCAGTTTTTAGGTCCAAAATTTTGGCCAGCCCCAATTTCTCGTGGGAAAAACTTCGGAGGTGTGTTTTTCAACGTATTTAGAAAATCCGAACAAGAATCTGAAAAAATCTTGGCTCTAGGTACCTCCCTTGCCGAGATACCAAATTAGCGGGCTTTGCTTGTCCACGACTGTAGTCAATGTTCAATACTGATCGCGGTAATACTATAAAGAACTGATCTTATGGGACCCTGGGACATCACGTAATGATGTCATCTTCTGATGTTAGCTTCACCGAACGAACGAACTCTATTATTGTTCACCCTGTCGATGGCCTCCTTCTCGTTCATCTCATCCAATGGGATAACGAGGAAGGGGTAGATGTAAACCAGACTGGGATACGTTATGAACATCAGCAAGTCTGTGGAAGTTGTTGGGGAAGGTACTACTGTACCATTTCGACCAATCCGAGTTGTTCACATCACGCATCACAAGGCCTCATGAACTGAACCAATTTGGCTTTCGTCATGCATCACAAGGACCTGTGAACATTCTCAAAATTGGGGTTGCAGGTATAAAAAAAAATTTAGGCGCTTTGCGCCAATTTTATGAACAATTTGGTCAAAAAATTTGTTCAGTCACGCATGAGGATATATCACACTCCCCAAAAGGAGAAGGCCAACACACGAGTCGATGATCGACACTTACACACAAAGTGAGTCGTCATTCGACACTCTAGTCTCTAGATTGCGTGCGTGACAATGGCATGTGCGATGTCACTCATCACACATGCCTCTTTCCCCATCACCACCACCATCGTCCCCGCGCGCCTCCCTTGCGCCTCCCATGTTAATGACAGTAAGCTAGGTGGACGAGATACAAGGTAAGCTACTACCCTATTCCCTTCCTTTTTCCTCACAAGCACCCGGCAGGTTCATGTCGATGGAAAGGCCACCAGGTTTGCGACTGTTACCATCAGCACCATATTCATGGCAGCCACCCTGAATGCGACCACGAACACAGCAAAAACGAACACAAACCTGACCCCCAACACAAACACGGATACAAGCCCCGACAAGGATATGAAAACAAACGAGAACGACAGCCCGAACGCAAGCACCCCTACACGAGCATGTCCACGAACCGAGCCACGACACGAGCGCCAGCGACGCTACCAACAACCAGATGCGACGTCCAAGTGTGCCGCGGCTCGCTACCAGTGTGGAAATGCAGAGGGCTTCGTATCGGCGAGGTGGCATGTAGTTTGGAAATCCAGGGGGCGGGGGCCGCCAACCATTCTCGATGAGCAAGGGGTTATCGAAGGGGAGCAGTGGCATCCCTACGTTGCTCCTGCCCTTCTACTTTTATGTAGTAAGTATAACTTCCTGTAGAAAAGTTTGTCCCATAGATAAAAAAAATGAATTATACACTGCTATTTTACCTGTATAGAGGGACTTGTGAAAAAAAAAAAGTTTGAATAAATTGAACCACTGTTCGCGAAATACGGGTACTACACAAGTAAGTACATATGTTCGACACCACATGTGACACACCAATGCGGGGGAACACACGAAATGTGTCGTGAACTTGCCCCATGTGTCGCGTTATTGCCTAATGTGTCGCTGACCCGATTTGGGGAGTGTGTTGCGACTCGTATACACCAGTGGTCACGCATCACCACTGGTCGTGAACATCAGTGTCAGTGAACTATGTGCGTCACGTATCACAAGGTGTGAACGATCGGTCAAAATGGTACAGTAGTACTTTTGGACTTCCTCAGGCTGTTGCACATATCTGTCCCATGAGCGTATGTGCAACGTGTGGAGATCTTTTCGCGGGTCAGGGTAGGTCTATTAGAAGAAGGCAGGAACATAGTACCGAGGCCGAGCGCCAGTGAGAAGAGAAGGATGATGTAAACGTTAAAAGACGTATGAGGATCTGGAACCAATTAAAAAGATACGGCAGCTCTATCCAAACCTGTTCGAATGGTCCACTCATCAGGGAAAAGGGAAAATGGTAATACCAGGTAACCAGGTTTTATTATAGAGGATTACCTGCAATTACCGTAAATTACCTTCATTACCTTCATTACCTTAATTGGGACAATTTGGGGAGGTTCCTTGGGTAATAAATGGTAATACGAAGGTAATTTGATGGTAATGGTGCACTAATTTGAGATGCTCATCAACAAATTCCTGCTATTTGCTTGCTTTTATTATTTGTATCCACACCGAAGTCAGGTATGATAAAGATTATACATTGTAGTAAAATACAACATGGTGTAACTACAGTATATAGTTCGGCGACAATATCGAATATGACAGCCAGGTGTGCTATCTAACCTCGTCTAGCCGCAACCCCAGCTCTGGCCAGACAAAAGACGACACATTCACCTCCATTGGGGGGAAGTACGCATACACGTCACCACTGAACGTACGGGCCTGATAATGAGCCTCACCTGCAGTTCCCTACTGGAGAACGAGAGGCCATCGGTGGGGAGTAGGAGTAAATGTGGTTGAGTACGCGCACTCATGCGCTAAGCCGACTACCGCAAACAAAGGTAAACCTTGGGCACGGGCCCATTGACAACGACAGCGATGGCCCGGATAACACCAATAGACGGTGACATGAGCCTCACCTGAGGGAGCACATGGAAGGGTTCATCTGCGACCAGCGTGCGAGCCTTTGAGGTCTAAAAAGGTTTAGAGAAGTTATGAATAATCATCGACATTAATGAATACTAACCATTACCTTGCCTTTAGACCCGCCACGTAGAATGATGAACACAATGTGGAAACACCCGAGACACCAAACAGTACCAAGCGCCGCTCACAACCGGTGTGCAGATGGGCAGTGTTGAATGCAGGGAAGAAGGCAAGGCCAAGCGCAAAGTCGAGCTTGTGGGGGTGGTTAAAGCACGGCAATGGACCACCTATAAGAGAAAGAACCCTGCCACCGGGGTCTGAATAATGTGGGGGTGAGTTACATAGTTTCCTTGAACGAGGAAGTGGCGACGACATTACCTAGCCACAGTCTGCTTGCTTGTGAATGCAGAACCGCCAAAGCACATTGGCGATGAGAGCATGTTGAAGAACACATAGGCTGGGAGTTGTTGCTAGAAGTCGTCAGGGCTGCAGGAAACCCCCAGGAGGTGAGTGCATGGTGGTGGTTGAGAGGGAAGAGACGGCGTTATTTGGTTACTCGAAAATTCAACATTCAACAAACACAATCACATGGTCAGCCTGAGTTTGAACTGAACGAAATTCGAGCCACTCTAGTTTTGGCATCGGTGGAATTGGCGCCATATATTTCAATGACGGCTACTGCGTGTGTTGTAAGTGCTTTTATTACTCTTCTTTAATTGTCATTAATCTTATATGCATTTACAGGACTTCATCACACAAACGAACGTGAGCAGCACCGTGTCATCTGCCCCCTTCCAACTTGAAGGCTGTGGGCCGACGTTTAGACTCTCGAATGGGTCTGCGGGTAGACAGAACATGAGGGGAGGCCCAGGATGTGGGAGACCCGCAAGGTGTATTGTGAAACGAGTCTACATGACTTGTTTCACTTTTATTTTTCGTTGCTCAACTTTCAACTCACTCACCAAGGTCAGGTCCATCTATGACGTCGTCATAGACGATGCCCACCCAATATGTCAAACCTAACATATCGGACATTTGAGCCCCACACGAGCACATCGAAGCCGACTGCCACCGCCCCTCTAGCCTTAGTCCCAAACCCACACCTCTCCACCCTGGAAGAACCTCAAAAATGTCGAGTAAGTCATTTATTTATTCTTTTTTGACTCTACTGACAACCCTAACATTCCACAACTTGAACTCGCATACAGCTCGAACGAGCATGACCATGACGACTATTCGGATCGGGTCGTTGCGGCAGGAATGAACCTGGCGAGGGATGTCGGTGTTAGCGAACGATGAGCTCGATCAGCTGCAAAGCAAGGCGGATTACTAGGAGTGGACGAGCACGCCATGGAGGGTGGAGGAGGTGAGGGAGAGGAGATGAGAGTCAATGGTGATTCCTCCCCTGCTTTTATACAAATTTTAGTAGTCAGGTACCTACATATGTACGTACCGTAACTACCCAATGAGAATTATTTGACATGATTCATGAACGGAGGGTCATTTCAAAGTAATTGAATGAGGATTATCTGACGCAGAAGAAATACAAGGTAATTTTGCAGTAATTGGGTGGTGATTACCATGGACAGAAAAAATGCGAAGTAATTTTAAACTAATTCTAAACAATTACCTCAATTACCGCACTTTGGCTGGGTTCAAGGTAATTAGGTGCTATTACCATTTTACATTTTCCCTGATGCTGTCATTGTTCCAAGTCTTACACGTTGTGACCCAGATGGAAAAATCAAGGTTTGACAGGTAGGTCAGCAGTTCATGGGTAAGAACAGATAATCGGCAGTGGGTGATGAGAGCCTGGCGTATTGGTGGACGAATTTGTGACCTTGAAAGTGTAGTGTACGTTAGTTGAAATATTCAAGACAGGAACGTAGGCGCCTACCAGGAAGAATTGTGGGTCAAATGCAAGTTCAAAAACGAAACTTCATGAGCCTTATTCGAAGTGGGAACAAGCGCTGGAGAATCGTTTTGGTTGTCTCGATACACGCTTCGAAGCAAAATATGGCGTGTGGGGGATAGTGTTGAGGGAGAAAAACTTACGAACATAGACAAACATTTTCGGTAGTAAGGGTCAATTTACTGAGTACAAACATTTCCTCATGTGCTAACCTTGGGGCTAATTGTCAGCCCGGCTGGACAACAGAGCGAACGAAGGAATTTCCTCGTGGTTCTAATCTTTGGTGTAACCTTATCAGCCCGGCTGGACAACAAAGCGAACGAAGGAATTTCCTCGTGGTTCTAATCTTTGATGTAACCTTATCAGCCCAGCTGGATGACAGAACAAAGAACGAATGAGGACCCCACCACTTAAAACGGATTTTTCCAAATTAGGCCTGATCATCATTTCCACCTTTCTCTCACAGTCTCGCCACAGTTTGTGTTTGTTGAAGTTCTTGCACGAAATTCGGAGTCTGCATGATCTCTACAACTGCGCGTTTCCTGTGCATCGAGCGCAACTATGCTTAGGAAAATGTGGATTGTGAATTCAAATTAGCGATTCTCTCTAGCATGACATGTTCACTTAAATCACTTCTTCCTTCCTCCTATGATCCCCTCTCTCCGCTTGTCTGCCACGCATACCTTGTTCTCTCCCCACTTGTATTTGGTGACTTTGAAATTCGACTATTGGCACTGATTCAATTATTGGAACCCGACATTCCTATGAGACGTCGTTGAGAACTTGAACCAACCTTGCGCCTGAGACCACCTGGCCAGGTGGCTTTTGCAAGGTTAGCTCAAAAATAATTTTCTGCGAGGCCATCGTTTGCTGGATTTTAATTACCAGGCCTTATTTTGTTCATGTAAGTGGTACCATAATCCACTGCCTCGCTCTCAGTATGCCCGTGTCTTCAGGGGCCTAACTTCGGTGGGTTTCTTATTAGAATTCTATGCCATGTAGCAAACTCAAGAACGCTCAGACATCCCATGGTTGGGATTGGTTTGTGGACGGACGGACGGGACATGGTGTTGATGGGGGTGTGGCCGCAAGGTGGCTGCATTTGGGGGGGTTGGGCATTACATACTTAATCCACATTGCAACTTTCCTCTGTGCTCTTTATGTTTAATTCAAATATATCTCAATATCAATTCTATTTTATTTCTCATCAATGTGGGCCTGCTTGAGTTCTTGCTTCAATCTTGCTTCCTGGTTTTGAATCATTCAATTGATAATCAAAAAAGCGTATGTACGAGGAGAAATTATCTCAATAATTAAGACTCAGGGGTGGCCTCTGGTTAGTGTCAATGGTGCTAAAAAAGATTGGCGCCAAAGAATTCCTGCTGGGTTTGAAATTATGGAAACCTTCACTTGGGCCACGGCACGAAGCACGTCTATGTCGGCTCTCAGAGTATCACTGGTAGGGCTGGGTTTTTTATTACTATGTTAACGTTAAAAACATAAGGGGGTCCCAAAAGCCTTGTGATTTACTGTTAGATACCCAGATCACGTGTCCTAATGTTGAGATTTTTTTTTTGAGAATTTCCCATTGATGATTGAACCTCACTGCTACTGGCATTCAAAGATGATTTCCAAGGATGCTCGAAAACATCTAATCGCCTTCTGTGACCGTTTCATCAACAGTGGTGATGATGTAACCCTCGCCCACCTGCTTGATGGCCATCCCAGATCCCAAGAGCTAAGATAGGAAGGACTCCTACCTGGAGGAACTCAACGAAGTCTGGGTGCGCATTAACAAAGAAGGCGAAACTCTCCCATGGCCCACAGTACATGTTCGCTGATGATCCCAAACCTATAGCATTGATTCCTAAGGTCGACATGGATGGGCCAGGAGCCTTGTTGACTCATGGGGTACAACGCCAGCAAGGCAAACTGATTGGGAAACCCGGAGAATGGAGCGTTAAGAGCTTTCTTGGCCTGTCATAGTTTATCACACATTGTATACCCTTTTTCAATGTTAATAACATGTTAAAAATATGTTATTAACCTCCAAGGGGGCACCAGGATCGAAAAAAAAGACCCGGGGTCGATTTTTTTGCTAAGGCCATTCCAGCTGGACTAACTAACTAACGTAATCAGGCACACATCTAAATATGGTAATATGACATCATCGCTGTAAGTTGATCTCACTCTCACTCTCAACCATCCTCTCTCTTCCTCCTTCCCACTCAACCTGCGTACCAGGACACGTTGAAAATGTAGGTAATTAGTTTTTACGTAGCCTATTACATGAAATTTTATGTTTTAGGTCCCACAGTACTCGTGCTCATCGCCAGCCGCCGCCACCAGGCCTCTCCCCTGCAACAAGGGATGTAGGCCGTTTGTTGGCATTCTCGAAGGCCTCTGTACAGGTGTGGGGGGTTACCAGTTAGGGATGGCATAAGAGAATGCGAGGGGAAACCCACAGTGTGGGATACCCGCCAGTTGTGTAAGGAGGTGAACCACCTATGGTTCGCCTCTGGAGTCCTTTCTCCTCACCTCGCCCCCACCTGCTGACAACCAGGCTACATTAGGGCCCAAACAGACTACCTACGCACTCCCGAATACACCATGAATACAGCACCTTGGCAACCAGGCCGAGCATACCACCATGGACACACGCAACCGCAGCAGTTCGCCTGGTGTGCATGCCATGCCACCATCTCACCACCTCGAACCCACTGGCGTACTACGCGAGGCCATAAGACACAGTATGAGGTTGAAACGCCCAGCCGCGAGGCAAACGGGAAGGCAAATGACTCCACCTCAGGTCGATCGACCCAATGCGAGGTCGAACGGTCTCAGTGAACCCATATTATCAATCTGGGTTATCATGCTGTACTACATCATGGGTCATTTGTAAATACTGTATTATGTTCTGATGTACCAAATTTGAGGTCGCGGGGCCCTGTTCTGCAGGGGTCGATTTTTTTTTTTCGCCGCTGGCAGCTGGACTAACTAACCAGGTACCAGTACAGGATTCCCGGGCCGGTGCCCCCTTGTTAACCTCCCAAAAAAATTTGTGCTGCGCGGCCATGATGTCATGATTACATAACAAAATAACTGTTAATAACCCAAGTAACTAACATAACATGGACTCCACCTGATCCATCATCACGTTATAAACAGCCTGGGTTAGCAAACTAGGGGCCAACTAAAGTTGGCTTAACACCTTGCTTGACTCCAAGTTGGAAATTTAAATTAGGCAGGTCATGATCATTGGGGGGATTCCCTTCCATCATTACCATTCTACTGTGAAACCGACCTGTAGAAATCAGAACAGTATTTAAGATCTTTTTCTTTTGTTTTTCTTCAAGTTGTCTGATAAAACAGCCTTCTATGTTGCTTCTAGCCTAATTATACTGACAACCATCAATACCGACACTAGTTTCAAACCTAATACAGGAATGTGAGGAAAATGGGACTAGATAAGACTGCTGGCACACCATGAGCACTTCCTTCGTTGAAAGTGCCATGCACAAGCCCTTTGTCAGCCAGAGAATCAAAATGAGTACCAATAGATATTTTAAGAGGGGGTAGGATAAATATGAGGTTCATCACTCTGCCGAAAATACAAATGAACTTTAATGAAGAACAGCTTTCCGAGAATGGGGGGGTAGAGACAGCGCTGATGAGCGTCCAGATTCTGCAGGATCTCTATGTCCTAAACACATGGGTTCTGCATCTATTGCAAGGAAATACACTGATTCCGATACTTAGGTGTTTTTCTCAATATCAAATTCGTCCTCTTTTTCCGCTTTCTGACACTTTTGACAGCATCGTTGCGCAGTTGTAACTTGTCTATGGGTGAATATTTTGAGTTATTGTGAATGCAGTTACTTCCAGGAACCGTGTGCACTGAGTGGATGCTCGACCTCGGTCATAAGACGCCAACCTCAAGACCGACAAGTTACTTAGCAAATATTAGCTAATATCAACTAGAAGGCTTCTAAAAAATACATGTGCAAATTGTGGAACAACTTTCATTGTCAATCCTAGGTTCGGAGCAAGCCCTTGCTCTGGTCCGGTTACCGGACACCTTCGCAGAAGGGGCTTGGGACAAACTGACACGCACAGAAGGGACGTTCAACTCCAAATTGCCATTGCAGTTTTACCCATACCTCTTAAAAATTTTCCCTGTGTAATCTACATATGTTAGACAGAAAGTAGGCCAATTTTTAAGTTGTAGAAATGAATACTTATGCTTCAGTTACTGCTTTGTTTGAGTCACATCTAGAGAGTGTTTCCAAGCCACATGAACCTCAAATCTTAATCGTTTCTCCCCATTTTTTTTTTCAATTACCATAAAAAACACATAGAATTGCTCCCAGAAATTTAAGTCGGCCTTGTGGCCAAGATATGGAGGTCTGTCCAAACAATATCCCGCCTTAAGATGAAGATGTCACATCTTAGTCACACTATGCAAGAGTTTCAAATATTTGAGACATTCAATGTTAATTTTTCCTTCATTATGCTCACCCACAAATCATTATACGACGAGAGCTACTGGGAGAAGATCCTTGAGAATGACATCCAAAAAAAATCACTCAATGAGAAGCTGCACCTCATTTTTACCCTGGTGATGTTTCTCCAAATCAGCGTCACACAACTTCCGCAGTTTATATTCACGTCTGAAGTCCAAGAGGTACGAAACAGAGCAGCCAGATTCTTGGGGCACACCCGCACAGCAACCTCAGAGGACAAGGCGTTCCCTGCAGGAATGATATTCCGTGCATGGCATGACAACTTCCCGAAAGCGAAGAAGAATCTGCATAAAATGATCGAGCCTTGTGCAGTCGAGATTGTACTAGAAGAGAGTGACAAAATTATTGGAGACAAGGAGCTGCAGGTAAAGCTGAAGGATCTCACCCTCAGGTCTATTCTACAACTAGTGTTTGAAAGTCCAGTCTGGTCCGGTTATTGAGCCCTTGGTGGCTCTAACTGAAACCGAGACCGAGACCGGTTAGCATTTTCTCTGAAACTCAGAATAACCGGACCGGACCCCTACAAACTGGTTATGGTCGGTTAGTACTGTCAGTTAACGGTTACATAACCAGTCATAACCAGTCATAACCAGTTATTGACGTGTACATTACCAACTTAATATATTAATGTATATACAGTGGGAGGAATGGGGCCAACAAGCTGCAGCGTGTGGGTGGAATGCCGCTTCACATCATACAGTATGGCGTACGTTGTCCTTCCCATCAACGCGGCTGGGGATCAATGGGGCATGCATCTCTGTGGCTGTCTCTGTTGTCAGTGTCAACATAGCTGGATGCTGATGTGGCATCTGTTGACATGGCTCACGTTATCCTGCCCCCCTCCTTCACTTCATCCTGCCTCCTCCTCATCCCACCTCCCCCTCGACCTCCTCTTCTCGTGTCCTGTTGTCGTTGGGGTACATGACGGATGTCAACGTGCGGTTGATGTGGCGGGGGTTGACATGGCGGCGTTGACATGTCATGGTCGAAATCAACGTGTTCTGGTGGATCTCGATGCGACGTGGCGCATAGTTGATGTGGTGTGTGCTGTGTGGTGGATGTGGCTGGCGTCAATGTGGCATGTAGTCAGTTGACAGAGCGTGGTTGTGAATGCCCACATCCCTCAACACGAGGGGAGGGGCAAAGGGATAGTGGTTGTGGTGGGAACATGAAGAAGTGGATTGTCACACAGGTGACTGGAGTTATGATAAGTCACACATCTTTGAATTAGCTACAACTCTTTTAATTCTGTACCGAAAATTATCCTTTTGGAGTTGCGAAAAAGCTTGTAAATAGGGAAATAATTTAGTATAATTTTAGTGCTGAATGACCGGTCCTAACTGGTCAGGACCAGTTTTTGTCGGTTAGTCATGTTTCTAAATTTGGAACTAACCGCTAACCGGACTGCGGTTACGGTTAGGATCAGTTAGGTAATTTTGCGGTCCTGATCGGTTATGGTCCAGTCCAGTCTCGGTTATTTTCCAGTTAACTAACCTAACTTCCAAACACTATCTACAACCTGAAGTGATCATCAACAAGTATTGCCTTCTCACACCATTCACATGGAACCTCCTAGAAGTTATATCAGCCTCGCCAAACAGACATCGCAAGTACAACATCAACACGAACCACTTTGAAGATGATCACGAAGAAAACAATGACTGGGATGATGACCCGAATGCCGATAATGAAGAACCAGAACGAAAGTGGAGTGATTTGAAGATGCTGCCAGGTTTTGCACGAAACCCTGTGTTGGTAAGTTCACAAGCCACATAAAAGGGTAATGCTACTGGAATGACAGGCTGTTATGCTAGCTATTAGCATGCTAATATTTGCGCAAAACCAATCAACCAACATCTTACCGTTAATGATGGGTTTGTTCTTGAAGATAAATGGCACAAGTTCACGTGTCATGGCAGTCTTGAGCAATGCCAGCATATGTGTCTCAGGCCGAACAGTTGAAAGGCTCAAGAAATGCATATCCGATGGGGCCATTAGCTACGCTGTTGAGCTTGTTGCAAGTGGGCATCTATTCACCACAATTTTTGACAACATCAACATCTACCTCCGGAAATTTCAACAACGGGTCACCAACCAGAATGCGATGATCCACACAACTAATTGCGCCGTCATAGCAATTGATGAAGAGGGTATTGATGTCCCGAAAGCTGAAAACCATGGAACTAAACTCAAGCTATGTGGGAAATGGGCAAATGCAACCTACCAAGACCTTCGTCCAACTGCAAGTGATGACAAGCATATCAGTCAGGCTTTCCCTGTACTAATAGCAGAAATGATTGTTCATTATAGCCCAGGAAGCAATGAATGGCCAGGGCGAAGGGAAATGCTCTCCGAAATCCACAAAAAAAAATGCCGTCAGACTGACAATTGAAGGCTCAGAAGACAGACACCAGGCCTTTGGGGGTATTTGATGTCAACGAAGGGTCAAAGAAGGGTCTGGTTCAGGTTCTTGATGTGATCCGTGAACGTGTCATGATGACCAGGGAAACATGGGCAGGAAAGGTTCAGATCATCCTAGGGGATTGGTTGACTTCAAGCAACCTTCAAGCAGCATGGCAAGACCAGGTTGACAATGTCAACGCAATGGAGAGGATCAACTATGTGGAAGAACTTAGTTGCCTATGGCACTATGCACTGCAAAATACACACCTGCTCATGCGAGCTCACTATGGTAATGCTACAACCAATCCAACATCTCTTGCCGCACACAAAGGACTTCTTGGACATGTCTGGGATGTGAAAAAGCCAAATTATGCAGCCGCTAAATCATTGATATGTCATTCATTAATTGCTCGTATCTTGCATATCATAATGTGAGTGCGCACCTTTAATTTTTGTTGGATTGGTTTATGATCTTGGCCTAGGGTTCACCATGGGTTCAAACAATGGTCGGAGCTTAAGACCTGGAAGCCGACCTTATCAGAGGTTCTGTCAATCTCAAAGAAGATCTGTGAAAAGCATACCACAACGTCTGCAGCCGAAGCAATGAAAGAAAATGGAGATGATTGGAGTGCTCATGATATCTATTTCATGCGCGATGCTGTGTTCTTTTGCAAATTTGAACAGGCCATTGCATATGCAGATGCTGGAAGAGTGCTTCAGGCCTTTCGTTATTGGTGTTTCGCATTTCAGGGGGCTGGGCAGCACAATTATGCTTGAGAATGTGCAGAAGTTCTTTTAAAATGGAAGTACGAAACTGACGAGGAGCTGAGGAAAATCCTGGAGTGAGCATGGTTCTTCAATTGATGGGAAAAAGAAGGCAGATGGATTTCAACAGACTTATATCTGGAACAACTGAATTTCTGGGTCAAGGTACGTCACAACTCAATTGACTCAAAGACGAACCTTATAAATATGTTGAACCATCTCAGCGTGTTTTTATTGCACAGGGCAGCAGAGTAACTATAAAATACATCATTGAGAAAGGGTCAGCATGTGTGGAGGCATTCCGAGAAATTACTCACATTGTATCCCAGTTTTTTGGCAGCCGCGATGCATCCAGATGGTCCAAGGAGGTGGCATTCATGGAAGATATGCGTGTGCTCATTGAGGACATGGAGAAGCATGGGCTGCATCACTCCATGCCATCAAAACACTTTGTGCCAGCAATGAAACCTGCAAAAGGGCAGAAGAAGACAGACCCCGAAAATTCAGCCATTTTGGACACACTGGTTCAAGGTGCCGAAGCATGGGAACATGGGAAGTTCAAGGAGTATATAAATACCACAACATACAACCCTGCAACAGGCTATCCAATAACCGAAACAGAAGAGCGCAATAGTGCACGGCTCGATAACATGACCACCTTCGATAGCGAAGAAAATCCACTTGACTTCAAGTCATACGACGATCTTCATGGAGATGAGGATGATGAAGGGTTAGAATCCCTGGGTGGCGGTGGGGAATTTATAACAGGTGAGGCAGGACTCTGAGTTGGAGTTTGGTATATTAGCGTCAGGAAATGAGGGAAAGATGAGTATGGATAGGCTCTGGCAGGTGAATAGTGCAGTGTTAGGTGATATCAGTAGGGATTATGAGGTAGAGGAGTTAACGGAGGGGTTGCATGGTAGAACTGGTAGGGGTTATAGATAGGTGGGGTCGACATTGGTACAAAGATTGGACGTTGGGGTGTAGAGGTCGAAGCCAACTGTGAAACAGTGGGGTGAGGTGTTTGTGTGCTACGAAAAACTTCTGGAGCATTGGGAATAACCGGCCGCGCAATCGCAATGGGTTGAGGTACTGGTCATGAGTGTGGTGGCATTGGAGTGAAGACAGGGGGGGCAATGCGTGCATGACGAGGCATTCTGTCTGGTGAATCCTGAGGCCTTGTCTTCTTTTGAGCATGACGTTGAGATGTTGGAGTTATGACCGGTTGGATTGACTCACACCAGTCTGAAATGATGCCAACCATTTTCTCAAGGTCGGTTTCATGAGCAGAATCCCATTTGACCAACTTCCAGAGGAACGAAGGGGTGATATTTTGCATGGAAAGGTATTTAGGGCAGTGCTGGAGGAATGAATCAAGCTGTTTGGGTGGTAGAAACATTTGCAACGACAAGAAAGACTGCGACCCATGTTCTTCCCATAGCTGTTGTCTAAATGCAATGAATGATCGTCAAAGGCTCTCCTTGTGTTCAGACGAGACCTTAACTCCACTAGTTGCAGCCGTAAACATTGACAGCTGGGAGTCATTGGTCCTTGTAGACGCAGATGACGAAGGCCGAGAAGGAGCAGCCAAACCAAGTGGTTGCAAAAAGTCAGCTGCAAATGTACGAAGCCTTGGATCATGGATGTCGCTGGGGGCATATAACCGAGCAATGGTAGAGTTGCAAATATAGCAACATCGATTATGAGAAGGAGTCCTCTGGAGGTCAAGAACAGTCCATGTCATTTCGAACGAAGATGTCGTGGAGCGAGGGCCAATCTTGATTGGTCCATTTTTGACCAGACTGGTATGATTAGTCAATGAGGTATTTGGCGAAAAGTTCTCTTGTATAAATTGGTGGGCACAAACTGACATCGCAGAAATAAGTATATTGAAAACTGAGAATGAGAATTGTCTGACCAGGTGGATCACTAGAACCAATATTAATAAAAGCTTCAAGGGTTGGGTCCAGACGAGCATGTTTGAGAGTGTCAGTCTTGGTTTCTGGAGCTTTTTGGCGACCACATTGAAGAGCATGAGCAGCAACAACAGATTTGTCAGGGCGAAATGCCCATTTTGGCACCAGAAGAAGGCATACACCCTCTGTTTTACGATCACGGCCTGCACGGCCCCAGCGTTGGGCGACAGTGCCAACTGACTTCAGAATCCCAAAAGAGATAACATACTTGACATCAGGAACATTGCATCCCATGCCAGTGGCATCTGTGGCACAGATAATGCGAATTTTGCCGGCCTTGAAGAGTTCCCAGCAGCATTTTTTGGCAGCCTCAGACATATTCGATGAGAATGCCTGAACACAGCTCCAAAGGTGAGGAGGAAGGCATTTGCGTATGAACTGGACAGCTAGGTGACATTCATTTTCAGAGTCAAAGTAAAGTAGGGACTTTGTAATTGCATCAAGTAATGTTGTGTCATTGAGCCCTTGAGGTAGGATAAAAAGTGTGTTGAGGAGTGGGTTGGCTGTGTTGGCGATCGGCCGCGTGATGTAGAAGAGGTTTGGGCGGTCACAGCTGACATCGAGACCCCAGAATGGCTGGTCCCCATACCCTAATGTCTTCCAAATAATATTGAATGTGGAAGTGGTAGCCATGGCCATGCAACAAACTATTGGAACCTCCTGGCTAGTGAAGATATGAAGGCGTTCGAGCTGCCGGTATTCTGGTCGAAAATCTTCTCCACCCCACTCATCGATGCAGTGTGCCTCGTCGACGATGACAGCAGTTAGGCGGGCACGAAATTGAGAATCTTTCCATAGCTTCAAAAAGCTATCTGAAAGGACCATTTCCGGTGACAGGTACACCATCGAGGATGATGTTCAAGCACTCTTCCATAGCGCAGTTGACTTTGTGGTGTCTTTGTTAATGACGATAGCATCAATTCCCTTTTTGATCACTTGTTCTGCCTGTAAGAGATCATCACATCAATATTTTAATTAGATAGCAATAATAACCCACATACCTGATCGCGCTCGAGTGCTTTGAGTGGACTGACAACAAGAACAACCTTTTTAGGACCAGCGAGGATAGCGAGGGCTTCAAAAATGAGACTTTTGCCATAGCCGGTGCCTGTGCAGAAGATCAAGTCGTATCCTTGCAGGATCCTTTTAATCAGATGGACCTGCCAGTCATCCGGAGAATATGAGAGGTTGAAGGAGGTGATCAATCTCTCCCGTATTGATTGGAAAGAAAGATTAGATGGAAGAGCTTGTGGAAAAGTAGAGTTGACACCTTGTAGATGTTGCTGGTGGTTGTCTCTCTGCTTTCGAGGTGTCTCTGGGGGCGCCCGCGAGGCCTGGAAAGTTCCATTATGACGTGAAGGAGATTGTGGGGGAGATCTGGTTGGACCAGGGGATGGGTGATTTTGTTGATTATTACTGAGCTCATTAGTGAGAAATAATGCGTCCTAAGTCACAAAAACACATCAATAAACTTGAAAAATAGATCAAGATAGATTCTAGCATACCTGAGGGATGTTTTCAGAGTGAATGGGCTTGAAAAAAAAGTGTTGGAAAGTGGTGTCGAGTGGTTGAAAGATGGCCTCGGCAAGGTGGTTTAAAAGTTGATAATAACCAAATAAATTAGATAGATGAATAGATTGAGATCGGGACTCTAAGTAACAAGTGTTTTGTGGAGGGAGAGGAGGAGGACGAAGAGCTATGGCTGCTCAAATGTCCTATCAATATCTGTCAGTCTGGAACAAGCCCCTTCTTCGAAGGTGAAGCAGAGCTCCAAAATCCACCAAACATTGCACCTGTTTGCCAGCAAACATTCACCAGCAGAAGAATGGCGGCTTGGAACGAACCTATGTCAATCCAACTTTTCCCCATAGAATATTGTTTTGACATATTGATGATTTCCATAAAAGGGTCATTTCCAATGTGTGGGACCTTACTTTTCAAGCAAGGTGAAAAACCCAGCCCTAAGATTCACTGGGCAAGTAGGCATCTCGAAGCAGAGCTTCCTCTTCAGGAGTTGATGAGGTGGATAAAAAATGTATTCAAGGGAAACCAGCTCTGGAGAGGTCAGATTAACCTGCTTTGAATGAATCATATGCAATGGTGTGTACACGCAACTTGAACGTAATCAATCCCCTTGTACTCCCAAATTCAAATCGCTAGCTCGAGATTCTTTAAATGGATATGGTTTTTAAGGACTACCGGTTTGACATGCTACCATTCCCTTTCTTCCGTAAAATGTACATTCATATGAAAACAAAGGGGATCCAAAACCTGGGATCACGTGACTTCCCGATGACTCCAAAATGACGCAACTTGAAAGGAAACGCATTGGAGAATGGGAAAGTCAAGCCATCGGAGAACCTGAGCGCTTGGGTAGCCCAATGGACGGACCGAACTGGATGCCAAGTGGTTGTACCAAACACTGAAGGGAGTAGGTGGGTGGGAGAGATAAAATGTAGTAGGAAAGGCTTTGAAGGGAGGGAAAATCCTCACTGCGAAGGAAAATCAAGAGCGGCAAGGAAAGAAAGGATGCAGCTCAAATATTGGATTCTGTTTGCGAGTGTATTTACAAGTCGTATGAGCAAAGGTATTTTTTAGCTATCTTATCTTATCCTATGATGAGTTCGCCCTGCGGGCTCCCTCATCTCAGATTGCTTCATCTCTTCTCATTACTGAGTAACACTAGGAGGGTAAGACAGAAAAAATATGACATCTGGAAGGTACAGAGCCAGAGGTCAAACTCGTAGGTGCTTCAGAGACGAAAGTCATGAAGGTGAGGAGTCCAGGACGCACATAGGAATAATGATTCAGAATGGAAATCGAGGGACGAGAACCCAAAAATTCGAAGCTGTCATCCCTAGACTAAGCCTCTGAGCCCCTGCATAATCCAAAGAATCTCGGATCTGGAAATTCCGAGTGTCCGGCGGATTGGCGGATGCAGCGGGCAGCTTGGTCAGCACTATCCTGTTCAGCGTTCCCGCTCTCCTTCGAAATGCCTGGACACATTCTCGCCCTGGGTCAATGCCATCCATTATATAGACCTAAATAATTCAATGTAGTAAGTGAGGTCAAAATAAAAGGAGTTTCATGATACTATGTATGGAAAGTTGATGGAAAGGAGAAGACAGTCTTAAGAACACCAAGCCAAAGGTTAAACGAGAGCAATAGAAGGTGCCCAGCGCTGGCGAAGTAGGGAACATTGAGTTCGGGATCAGTGTACGTGAGGGTGGGTGTACGCTGCACTTATGGGTGGAGGGGTGACCATGGAAGAGGGTAGCATGTCGCACCCCAGGCGCCCATCCGACTCGAAGGCACTGATGCTCATGTTTGTAACACCGTTGTACGAGGTGACCATGTTGAGAGGCTGCAGACGCCGCTGTGTCGACTGCTGAATAGATGTGGTGTTTGTCGAGGAAAGAGTCACCGCCTCTGCCAGTGCCACTCTCGACTGCCACCCCTTCCTCCCGGCACAAACTTTCCCTTTGCACTCTGAGGAGGGTAATTGACGGCTTACAGACCGGCGGGACGATGGTCAACGAGCGCTGAGCAGCGTGATGTTGGAACATCCGCCAATCCGCCGGACCGCCGGACACTCGGAATTTCCAGATCCCAGATGCCCTCGCATAATCGAACCCATTCCAGTTCTCCAGATGCATAATGCGGATGTAGCAGACTGGGGGATCATTACTAAATTCACTAACACCTCAATCACCAAGATCCCTACGGGCCACGCATAACAGATGACATGCCCCAGAGGGCTACAGCACCAAAAACTGAGGGCGTCTTGTTATCTTTCTTGATTCAGTTCCATCAAGTCCACCTGCCATTCAAGATCGCCAAACCGTCCTCGAAATTTCATGTGGAAAGGTCCAAAAAATAGGTCCGTTCCTCCCTGAGGAAAATAGAGGATCATGTCTCGCCACGAAGGTCATCAAACCAGGGACTCTGGATTAGGACTTCAGGGGCATGACGGGAGCAGGGGTCTACCTTCAAAATTGACCCCAAGAGCGTATGAAAACCAGCTTCAGCCTGTAATGGAGAAGCGAACCCCGCCTCGCCATTAAATAGTACCCGCCGGTGAACTTCGGCGGCCGCCCGCAGGGAAGACTCTGAGGTAAGTTGTCATCAGTTATTAGTTCGCACTGGAATGGCTAACAAATTATACCGTCGTTTTCACGGTGCGCCTTCGGTTGTTCTTTGAGAAGACTTAGCCAGGACTGCGGCAAAGGACCTGCGAGCTGTATTATTTCGTCAAGGAGGTCGGCTTCGGGCTCGTTGAAGAGGCGACAATGAGCGACTATTTCGTAGATCTATCCAGAATACTTCCAGTGATGCTTGTCGAGACACAGCACAAGCTTACCGAACAGCCTAATGACCATATGTCACCTTGGAATCGCCATTCAGGACGATAAAATCCTTCTTTGGGATACAACGTTCGGATAAGTATTTCTGGTGCGCAGACGCAGGGTGGTGTACGTGGTTCCGGTATAGGATCCGACACACGGAATGCTGTAAAGGTGGTGAACTAAACTCATTTTCTCTATCCACCAACAGGATTCGATTGAAATCTTACCGCTCCCGAAATCAATCACCACTGCATAGATGCCTTCCGTTCCGTGTTTGCTTATGACGGACTCCACGACAGTCGTGATATCGGCAGCCTCGACCAGGTACTTGGGCAGGGAGTCGCTTTGGTCCTCGAATTTCCAAGGAATAACAGCAATTAAATCGGGGTCTTCAAGGTGACGCATCCAGACTTGTGCGGTAAGTTCTGCTAGTCCAGGAAGAGCAAACACTATATTGTCTGCATGCAGATCTTGAGAACAAGTGAGTAAAGTATCGTCATGGTATGACATGACAAGGCGCACCGCCGTGGATTACTCCGCGCTCGGAGAGGTAGGTCAACGCGAGCAATGCCTGATAGCAAGTCTTTTTAAGGTCCAGTATGCGAAGATCACGAAGGTACTGCATGGGGACGAGTACATCTGTCACTAGGGCGTCGTGAATTCCATTGGGCCCGTGTATCTGAAAGTGATCAAGGAGCTGCAGGACGTGTTTTTGCCCACGATGCGAATTGTCTGCAGGTGAGGAGAGTGTCCGGAGAATGGCGGCCTCGTGGAGGTCCGCGGTGGTGATTTTGAGAGCGACGCCGCGGCTAGGGGTTTACTCAGCTTCGCAGAAGGGCTTTGAGAATATAACGTACTCATGATCCGCCATGTCCTGTGCCAGCCATACTGTTGAGAAAGCTCCTTGACCTAACTTCTGAAGAACTCTATACCGGGGTCGATCGCTGCCAGGACACATTGAAAACGTATCGCCGAGATGTACGGGGTGGAGTCCTCCAGATTTGTATGACCTCAAGTTTTCAACATCAGTTCCGTCGCAGAAAAAGTCGGCCAGAGGAAGAGGCTTGCGAAGAGGATACATATTATTCCCACTACCTTTAGGTAGGGGGTTTTATCTGCACAACTGCTCTGAAACATGAAAATTGTGCCACCTGTGCTGAGTCGTTTGTCCTCATTTGCGCTGTTTCTGCTTTTAGTTATATTTGATCGCATTACATCATATATCTGACATGTCCCTATCTACCAATCTGAAACAGCCCAAATATTTTCTTCTCCTCAACTTGCTTTGCCCATTCTC
>Ga0307513_10003788_pt1 | contig 20389 bp, 17 predicted proteins | sample 15_EM_MG_FD_202174 | JGI IMG/M metagenome (GOLD analysis project Ga0307513, IMG submission 202174) | Populus trichocarpa ectomycorrhiza microbial communities from riparian zone in the Pacific Northwest, United States - 15_EM | ecosystem: Host-associated > Plants > Roots > Unclassified | place...
GTTTTTTTTTTGGCCGGGGGTTTTTTTTTTCTTTCCCCCCCCCCCCCCCCCCCCCCCCGAGCCCAGACCTTACTAAATCCTGCAGAGGACGACCCGATGGCAGCTTCAACTCTACACGTAAGTATCATGATTAACGTCCCCGTGGAAAATGCAGGCTCCGGGAAGTATTCTTTTAAATACTGTCAAGTCCGTCTACTATTATGGCGGAAGCGGGGGTGAGCAGTCTTATGCATGATGCATGCATTTGGCAAATTTACCCTGAACCACCTTGCGGTAGAAGGGTTAGGGGTTTTTTCCCCAGCTTTTTTTTATAGTTTTTTTTTCCCTCATATCGTAACTGGTCTCGTGGAACCTGCGCTCGACTTGTCCCTATGCTGTCCGTTTTATCCCGATGTTTTCCTGCTTTCTCTGATCCTTGGTGGGAGAGCATGTCCGTATTAACCGCCCCCCCTGCAGAATGGAACCGACTGACTTGTGACCCGAAGGAGCTGGCTTGGTATCATATACGGTTGGTGATTTTGCTCCATGGCGGTTTGTGGGGTACAGTGCTCTTAGCGCCCTACTGGTAGCGCGGAAGCCGGACAGAATGCCCTGAAGGCGGGGAAGCGCTGTCTATACCCTGTGCACGCTATATCGTACCACACCCGTTGGGGACACGGTGTTGGTATTATAGGCTCTTTGGGTGGTTAATGTGGCGAATGATTATGCATTGGATTCCTTATTAATACCTTATTCCGGATTGCGTTACATGTATGGATGAGAAGAAGAGATGGAGCTTAATCTATCGTAGCGTGCCCGTGGATACGCATGGGCTTCGCTAAAACGAAGAATCGCATTGATGAGCTACATGGAGCCGTTCATGCTGATACGGGTAAATCGCTTTGTTTCATTTACCCACAACAGATTCTTGGGCTGGCAATCTCGATGTATTGCAGAGGAGAGAAAGCCATATGAATGTTGGGATGTCCGTGAGTAGTGCTATTGGCCCATTCATGCGATGGGGGCGTAGCCTTCAACTTCGAAATATTTTAGCTCACCGCGCCTAGCATGGCGGTAGGGCTTCCGTTTAATGGAGGCGGGCAGATCATACTACGGCATTTTTAAAAGAAAGGAGAATATTACGGGATGATTCTTAGTATTGGTATGGACTGTGGGCTGAGCGCGTCCAGTGAAGGTTTATCAGATGGATGGTAAGAGGTAGTGCAATGTTGGAAAGAATATAGCTAGGCCTTGCCAAGGGCTTTGGAATCCATTCAATGCTTGTTTTTGTTTGCTGACGGGTTGTATTGCTGGCAGCCTGGATCTGAAAGACTACCGCTGAGCTGTAGGCTGGACGTATCCCCTATTTAGCAGATCTTACCGAGTTGCCGTGCTGTGAGACCTTCGCTCTCGGATACATTGCTCGACTCCTTGGTTGTTATAATTGTTATAACATTGGTGAGGTGGTATTGCTTGGGTTCTGCGCCTTAGATGTTTTATCACTGTACAGAGATCAGAAAACACTATTCTCGGTTCGAAACTGTGTGGGATGTCTCTGCCAGAGGATACCTAAGGAACCACAAGAATCTGCCCTGAGCCTCATAGGGAGGTAGCATGTCCTTTCGCTTGGGGAGACAGGATCTACCTTCCAGCGGGATAAGGATTTCTTTCAAGAGTGATGTTATGAGAAATGCCCAGCTGGGACAGTGGTTGAGATGCCAAGAAACAATCAACATCCATTCCAATTAGCAGGAGCATAGGAGTTCAATCTCCTATCGTTTGAGCAATCACCGGACGATCTGTTACGTGGATAGGAGAATCGGGAAATCTTGCTGCATAGGGATTGAGGTCTTGCAAGCCTTCTGCTAAGAGAGAGAAACAGTGCTTGTCGGTCCTTCTACTGGATTGCAGAATCCTACTCTAGGCTATCACCCTCTACGTAAGGTCTGCGATGGGCCGGGCGGCAGAAAAAGGGAAACAATTCCCCCCCCTTCCTTTTGCTTCCTTTAGTTTGGGGCATTAGCTGCGGGTTCTGGGATGCTATAGGAATTTCTAACCCTTTGGGTTGCTCATAAATCATTGGCCCAGCGTTTTTTTCCTTGTAGACTTATTTTTTCCTAGCAGGCTGGGTAACGGTATTAGCTATAATAATAAACTATATCGAATTGATACTGTGATCATTGCGCCGAAGCTCGGGCTATTGCTAGGGATTGTCTGAGAAGCTTATGATTAGAAATGTGCAACATATGATAGCACAATCCTCATATCGCAAGAACGGCTAAAGAGAGATGTGGAATCATGAATATCGAAAAGGGAGGACTCGAGGCTATTGAAAAGAGCGCATGTTCGCCAACCGCTGACTTCCGGGAAGATGAGATTGGGGGGGTTCCGAGTTTATAGAGGGGATTTCTGGCGTAGTGGGAGACTAAATACCAGATCCAGTCAAACTTTGGTAGAGGTTGCCGGAATGATTGGCTGCTACGACTTCTGTACCTATCATACCCAGAAATTAGACAGTAGCTATCTCCTATTGCTTAATAATTAATTTCCGTCACTCTTTCTCCCATACTCTACGACCGAGGTCCTGTCTCCGGTGTTTCTTCTTTCAGATGCGAGTGATCACTAGTGACTTGGGGCAAGCTCGGTAGGGGTGCATGGGTATTATGTCATGTATTATGGTGTAATATCACCGGACTCCTAACCCGAGGTATAATAGCGCTTGATTTTGGGGAATATATGAAGTATGCATAATGGAGTTGATATCGTAATCGCCCCACGGTGAGCGACTTATTGCCCTTGAGATAGCTGGTTTGTGCATTCCAACAAGCCTTGGAACCTCGCTGTGAGCATGGGTTTTGAGTTTAATATCGCCAGATCCTCTGGCGTCGGGAAATTGCGAGATGAGCCTGACCACAGGTTATCCTCGGTCTGGTGTTCGCAGGGCGCCTCTTGCGCTGATGCTGGTCGTGGAGTACTTTATACTACTGGAGGGGGCCTCGGGATTTTGAGGGAGGTGGAAACGAGCTATAGTAGTCCTTTTGGTCCGCTATTGCCCGGTTTGGGGGCTCGGACATGAGCCCTCTCGGTCTTCCCTACCCAGGTTTCCTTTATGCTGGTTTTGGGCTTTTTTTGACTTGAGTTAGCTAATCTCTTAGCGATAAGGCGACCTTCTATGAAGGTTGCTTCCTGATAGCTCTGCTTTTGCCCTTTTTATTTTTTATTTCTTGTCCCGTGGCCATACCAAGGATGGTTCCTTGTTGAGTGGGTGGGTGCCGATTAGATCGATCCGATGCTGCTTTTATGCAGGTAGTTGTGTTCTGGCCGGTGACCTGGCTCACCTCGCCTTGTTCTTGCAAGGTTTTCCGATAGAAGCGCAGGACGTAGACTATGGTACTAGGCACCATGGAAGGATAAGGGTGTGCTGGTGTATAGTAATATGTGGCGACAGTTACATAATCGGTGTGAGAAGTGACTTGTCTGATAGCATGGAAAGAACGGAAAATAACAAGGGAAGTATACCCTGAGCCCAATAAGCACTGGGGATACCGCTGTGAATATTTTTCCTAATTCCGGGGCAGATGGAAAACACCATAATCCCTCATTCGCTCGAACATTATCCCAGACCCCGGGAACGATTATTCCTGTCTCGATCATTCATCTTGCTGATGGTGGGCAAGTTTCTCCGATCGCCCTGGACACATAGGAAGATCGGGCTTCGCTTTGCCCTGGGTTCTGTTTTAGTGAAGATGGCCCATGATACAGGTAATTATTCCTAGAGCCGAGTCTTCCAATTTTGTCGCGGTAGAGGGCTGCAAGATGACTTGAGGGAATAAAGTTGAGGGGAAGGTAGTAAGGAATGGGGCATGATGCTGTTGTGTTGCTTGCAGGACTGCGAGAGGGGAAGACGATCTGGGATAAGGGAGGTGGCCATACGTTCATGAGATATATATAGTAGGCGATAGAAAGGAAACAAGGAGAGTGAGCTGGGTTATGCTCCATTGTGGGGCGTTCTCTCCTGGACTTCGTGTATGCATGGTATGGGGGAGGTATATGCCCACTAGGAACAGCAGTGCTTTGAAAGTTAAAGAAAACATAGTATAAATGTGATCCATCATGGAACACTCCCCGCTCACTGCCTGTCACTCGGTCTCCCGGCAAACCTCGCTGTTGCAATATGCGGCCGGCACTCAGACGAAGAAGTGGTAATAGATAACAGTCAAGAATTCTTATTGTGACCGCAACCATCAATTGAACAATAAGAAAGACATAGCTTAGCTATATGGTACAGTGGTTTAAGCCCAGCCATTACCACCGAGATCTCAACAAGGAATTAGGAAACAAAGACATTCAAAGAAGCCACATAGGAAGAACAAAAGGAACAATAAAAGAGCGGACATTCAGCCCAGACAAGGACTGAGCTTGGGAAATGGAGAGCTGAAAGAAGCATTAGAGAGGAGAAAGAAGCCATATATGATACGAACACTAGTTACATTCGAATCCGTGAAGGTTCTGTCCATTTGTCTTGGGATATCTACTAACGGGAGAGTAGGGTTGGTAGCTAGAGTCGGGGAGGGGCAGGCGTGAGGTGAAAGGAGATCTGAAGAAAGATTAACAAAGTATGTTAATGGTATGAATACTATCCATTATGGAACACTCCCTGCTCACTCCCTCTCACTCGCTCTCTGGGTAAACCTAGTTACATTTTTTGAATCCTTGAAGGTTCCGTCCATTCGTCTTGTGATATCTACTAACGAGAGTAGGGTTGGTACCGAGAGCCGGGAAGGGATAGGCATGGGAGGAAGATCTGGAGAAAGATTAACAAAGTAGATTAAGGGGTGTGGGAAGTGAGGTGAAGAGTGTGCAAAAGTGAGTGCTATTGAGAGCCTTTATCGCTCTAGAATTCGCATGCTATGGAACATCTTCTTTTACTTCCTTATACCAGTGGTGTGGTTCGTATAACGAGCGATGGGGGGTTGTGTATATTTCTCGTGTTTGATGGGTTGGTTAGTGTGTGAAGTGGTATGAGTGGGGATAAGTATCGGCAGTATAGTAGGAATTTGGCTCGTGTATTGTGGACGACTTTTTATGAAAAGGGATAGCGAGGTGGACGGGAGTGTTGGATAAGATGGAGAGCCAACGCAAGTATGAACCCTCTCACTCAGTGGGGTCCGCTGTTGCTGCCAGGGAGGGAGGATTTCAGTATTGTGTGAATACTAAGTTAATAGGGAGGAGTGGAAACCTTTGGTCGTGAATGTTAAAACCCTAAGGCCCTTTAGGAGCGAGCAAGTTGATTGAGATGCTCCTGTTGGGAAGCACCCTTTAAACGTAGTGGTGCTCCACCGCTCTAGTCTGTTGATCCAGGGGCTGTGCTTTGTGTTCTGATGGTGGCACAATATCTTGAGAGAGACTTGCCTCCTAAGGACCACTCAATTGAGCTTGGTCTCTGATGTCTTCCGTCTCAAGGCTAATGCCATTCTGCTGTAGGAAGAGATACCCCTGCTTAAGTAGTAGTTTTAGGCCCCCTCGCGGCTCCCGCTAGCAGCCCCCATGGATGCGTGTTACCCGTTAGATGAGTGTCATTGAGATATAGTGGTATTGAAATCTCATTCCTTCGAATCTAGGGCTCTGGCAAAGGAATTTGAGGTAATAGCCATCACCACAATCCCGACATATGTTACCCCACAAGACCTGTTCCCTAAGGTGGTGCCATTACACTACTATGCATATGCGGCAGAGAGGATAATCTGGCGTTATGGTATGAAAGGCTTCTGACCCAGGCTTGCTACTGGTAATGGCAAGATGGCCGAGTTGGTTATGGCGCCAGGTTAAGGTTATCTTAACACGCATCCTGGTTCGGGAAACCGAGCGTGGGTTCAAGTCCCACTCTTGTCACAAATTTTTTGCGCATTTCTTTTGTTGGAGGATACTTGTTCCCCAACCCTCCTCGGGTGTTCTGGCCTCAGGATTTGGACCCCCCCCCCTTTTTTTTTGCGAAGTAGCTCTGGTGGGGAATAGCGTTCTAGGGAGCATAGGAAAGGAGTATGATGCTGTATAACATGAGTGAGTTGGTGCTCTGGTCTTAGGACGAACGATGGGGATGAAAGGAATGTCTTTAGTAGCATTAGGGGATATTGATTGAGAGGCGGGAGGCTATACTACCGCTCGTGAGGGAAGCATGCCACACTTCCGGCCATAATAACGATCCCCGAGTTATTATATTTTGGCCGACCCCTAGCTTCATAAAAAAAATGAAAATCCTCCTTCCCTCCCACCCCTCCCCACTCTGTAGCGGATCTTCAGGTGCTCCGAAACCCGGCCTTGTCACTAAGGTTTCCCTCTGGGTGGTGCATTGGGGATCGATCCTCCTACCCAGCTGGGGCTATCCGGCAGAAGCCATGTTCCTTATGTCCTGTTTTACTTGAATCCTCACCCCATTCTCACTATCGAATACCTATTTGGTTTCGCTCCTGAACGCGTTACACTCCCACTAAAAAATACTGGCGATCGTAGGTGGCCTAGATTCTGTTTGAAAGATGTTTGTCTCACTGACCTCCACTGTAGTTCAGGGTGCCTTGATATGGCTTGAGAAAAATGAGGAGACACCCATGGAACAACTCAAAGGCTCAGACGATCGGCCACTCAACCCCGGCTCGTCTCCGGTCCCTGTCGGTAGAGGTGGAGATGGGTGCAATGGTGATGAAAAGCCCGAAATCCCTGGTACTGCTGCTAGTATCAAACGTTCTGAGTGCGGTAAGCTGTTTTCGGATGCGGCTCGCGCAGAATACCACGCTACAATAACGTGAGTCGGGAGTCCAGGCAGAGCCTTCCGACTGCCATGGGACCCAATTACCCTGCACATTACTAAAGGCTGAAACAGCCAACACACGGTGGTCGAGGAATCTATGGAAATTGTTGAATTTCTGATTATTGTCTGAGTCTTCCATTGTCCTCAAACAACGGCTTTGTCTAAAGCATTTCTTTCCTATATCATTGCGCTCTATTGGGTTGCATCTTTTGTGGTGGTGAGACATCATCAGTTGGGTCTTGATTACTGAGCAGCTATTTTTGTATCAGCTAGGCTTTATTGCGCTCTCCAGGTTTGGAGGCGTACACTCAGTTGAAACACATCATGATGATGCATTCGGAGCTGAAGACAGGAAACCGGTTACTTTTCATGACGGATGAGGTCACTTACATTCCCTATATATGTTTGGCCTTTTGGCCCTTCTCTTTGGATAATAAGTAAGAATGATACGGCGAGCAGAAGTTGTGCGAATTCTTTACAGTTTCGCGTTCACATATTGAGGCACAATTACAACAGAAATCATTCAACCCCTTGCAGCGGAAGAAAAGGTTGCAAAACTTCGGGAACTTCGGGAAAAGTACTTTCAAACTTGAAGATAGGAGGCGGCTTGTGTATACTATAAAAATCGTGTGATTAGATTGGCTGAGAGAAAATTATCCCGTGTGAAGGAATTGTATGCAGTGTCCGGGAGGTGGGGCCATGTGATTATAGGGATTGGGTGAGATGGAGAGAGAGAGGGGGGGGTTGAGAAGTGGGGAGACACCATGTATGACATTGTGGGGTGGTGAATCCGGGATGCGCGGGGGGGGTGCCTGAAAACGTGTGAGAGATGGTGTCTAAATCCCCGCTACTTGCTTTTGTGTGCTGTGGCACATTCTGTGCGCTGTGGGGGTCATGGAGAGCTCTGTTGCTGTAGGTTGGTGGGTGGCCGAGCGAGTGATGGTGTGTGATATGTGAGTGATAACGGAGTTGGGGTACTGACTCTTTTGACTACCTGTTCCGTGATGCTGCTATCGGGGGGTTAATTAGTTAGGATTTGATTCTTGGAGGATAGCTAGTGTTAGGTACTAGGAGGGTAGCTGAAAGATGGGGGGTTTCCTCCGAAAAAGAATAGTTTCCTTAGTTGTGAGAGATAAACCGTGCGGGGAAGTTCCATACTGAGTCCTAATCGGCCGACCCCACAGATTCTGCCCCTAGGTTAGTAGATTAGGCTTGTTTCAGCTGCTGTGTATCTTTTAGCCTGATTTTTCCTCCTTTCTTTTTTTCCAAATCAATTGCGGCCTCAGATGTCCTCTCTCTTGCTCCCTTGCAGCTTCCTGTTTTTCGTAAGATAACCTCCTGACCAGCCAGGAGAACAATCAGTTCAAAAATAGGCCAAAAAGCGAGAAGAAATGGGAAATAGTTATGGAGGGTCAAGTGCTTAGCGAGACCGGTGCCTGTTCCCCCGTCTGCAGCCTTGCCTAACGCCCAGCTAGTTAGCAAGCCATTCACCCTTGGATATATACAAACTAGGTAACAAAAAGCACATTGGTCTAGGCAGAAAACCATCTACCCCATCTTAACCTGGAAAGCCTCTCTACAAACCACTTATACAAACTAGGGTATATAGGTGCAAGATATCGGTTACATCAAGGACCATGAACCCTTGATGTGGGGTTTACGGCTTGGTTTCGTGAATGCGACTACTGTGCTCACCTGACCAAATTGAAACCGGGTACCGAAGGTGGCTATCCCGGTACAAAATGTCTAGTTTCAACTTGGCCATGCGAGTATGTACTCTATCGAACTCCCGGCAGTGGGGTAAAAGCGGAAGTGGAAGAGAAAAGGGCTAAGTTAGGGGAACTCCGATTCTCCCCCTCTTACTTGGTACGCAGTTTGGCATGGGGGTATGTATCACTCTCTTTCCGAGAAGAGGGTAGATGAGTATGGCGTGGCAGAGAGCAGATAGCAATGAGAACGGAGCGAGAATAGCATTCGTAGGGTACGAGTTGAAGGATGTAACGGTATTGGATCGTACTAAGCTCGGGGCCCTATCCTATCCCAGGTGTCTAGTTCCACTTGCTACCGTACGATCTCCCGATTTTTTCCCTTAGCTGTTCTCAGCGACAGCCTCCACGAGGGGCATGACGAATACAAGCACCAGCAGATAACGAAAAGGGGATGGTGTTACAAATGAGTCGAATTTGAAAGTAGATCTATGGGCACTTAATCCTGGCATGTAGTATTTACAGCCAGGCTCATATGAGGACAAAATAGTTGGGGGGGGGGCCTTTTAAAACTCGGCAAGGTTTGTTTTAGGATTTGGAGGGTACTCTTAGAATAGGTATTAAATATACTTCTTTGCTCTCTGATGGGGAATAATAATGCTATGATATCCCTTGTTATGGTTAGTCTTATGCTTATTAAATAGACCAGCTCCATGCAGACTTGAAATCAGCCTACTAGTAGCTCCTGCTTAGGCCAATGCTTCTGAAACCCCCTCAACAAATCTCTAGAGCGCGATAAATCAAACACACTCACAGAAGATCTTAAGTGCAGAAGTCACAGCAGCCCAGTTACACGAGTCTGAGGCCGGTGCTATTCTGGGTTGGCTGGGGCTTGACTTGCCGAGTCTGGAACCATCACCAATTCTATAATACCAGAGAATCTCTACTCTATTAGCATTCGGAATTTGCAGCTGCCCCTTTCCCCCAAATCAAAGGAGGCAGAGCAACTCATTTTTTATCATACTTAGAAAGAAAAAAAAGCTATTTTATACCCGCCGATCGCGGACCTCACCCCTAGGTCCCTTAGGGGTGAAGGTCCAGAGTCGGATGCTACCACCTTCTGTCTCCCAGTTCCTGTAGGTTTCTACCCTACGTGATAGGTAAGAACAACTCCCCCCGAGGGGAATCGAACTCCTGGGCTCCTGCTAAATTGCACAGGAGGCTAATTGCTTTTCAACATAATAACCACTGCGCCAGCTAGGTATTTTCACATCATATAGCTACAAGAACAAATACTTATCCCGTTGACTTGATTTTCCTCTCGCCCGGGGCTAAAAATAACGATCCTATGATAATATTTATTAAATATTTGAGAAAATGGAGAAATTGGCCCTGCCTTGAAGCAAGGAAGGAAGGAAGGAAGGAAGGAAGGAAGGAAGGAGGGAGGGAAGGAGGGAAGGAAGGGAAATTATAAATGTTAATTGATGATAGCCCACAGTAGGACCCCATTGTGATATATGCCGGGCGCCAACCACAGCCACCATAGCACCGTTACGGGAGGGAGCTCTCCGATATTTGCCAACACGGGGGGAGCGCTACTGTCATGATTCAAGTTAGACGATGATAATATGTTGGGTTTTCGATATATCTTACTCTTAAGGGTTCTTGGACTCGTCCTAACACAAGCTGGTACCCTTTGCTGTTGAAGACTAATTTCTTGAAGTTGATTAGGGCAATACAGTAACACATGGATACATCCATCTTATAAAGAAATTGAGTTCAGCCTTAATCTATTATCATGCAAACCACGGTAGTGAAATATGGCCCTTGCGATTACCTCTAGTAACACCACTCTATTAAACTAGAATCTGCCCTCACTAAACTTGGGCCTTTGGCAGAACAAAATATATCAAATGTCCCAAGGCATAAGCTTGGAAGGCTTACTGTTATGAGAAGATTTAGCAAGTTACCGGGAAATGGGAAGCAGAGTGACACAGTGATACTGCTTATTTCCTATGACACCATGAGGTCCTTGGAGAAGTGAAATGTAAGTGCAATGATGTGAGTGCAATGGAAAGAATGCGTGGTAAGAATATGTAGACATGAAAGGTAAGAGGTGGGAATGAAGAGTATTAGGCTCTACAATAGAACAGGATACAGGGTAGGGAGAGGGGAGGAGGTATGAGAGATATGTGGGATATGGCTCTAATTCATGCAAGTGGTCAAAAGAGCAGTTCAGGAAATCTGTGTTAACGCTGGCGGATTATGTATGGCACAGTGGTAGACGATAGAAAGAGAATTCACACAGAACTTAGGAACTTCTCTCTCACGCTCGTTATATTCACTCCAACTAACTAAAAAACTCACGGTAGAGACAGGTGTATAAGTAAAACATAAGTAGCACTTCCTGATCCTCCCATCGGTCACCACACCTATCTCTCTCTCCTTCATGCCCTTATTCCTCCGTACACTCCCGTGATAAATAAAGGAAAGACATGTCGATCCAATCTCTTTCATGAACTGTGAAACATTCTATCTCAATCTCCCAAATCATCCGCAAGCATCTAAACAATCTTTCGGGCTCTCCCGTGTATTCCGGGGTCAACCACTTCAGTCCAACATTCTGTAAACTATCTAAGTTAATTTCAATCATCTTTTGGCGTTTTTATTGGAGCTCGGCCATGCTGAGTCTAGCTTGCACACAGTTTGTGGCCCAATGCTGTTCTCCTTGTCATGTTTTTTCATTTTAACCTTCGCTATATCCAGGTAAAATGCCACTTTTTTCCAGTAGCACATTTCTCAGTAACTTATGCAGCCTGAGTATCCGAAAGGTACTACAAAAACGGATTGTATTGAAATGGGGTCCCCATCGCCTTATAATCTCGTCTATCGCCGACAATTCTAAATCTCTTTCCAGAACAGGAAACCTCGGATAGGCCCGCTCGTCCTAGCCCGGCTAAGATCTCGCGAGAGCTTCCTATCGTGAAAATACCAACAAGGGCCAAATAGGAAAAAGAAAATAGCAATAAAGATAGGAATAAGAGCCCAAGAGAACGGGAATGTACTCGTAGTCACGGACCGTTCCCCGGTTGCCCAGGCGGGCCTTGTGCCGATGGGGAGTACTCGTAGACAAGAAAAGCCGGTTTTCTATTAGGTTTCGCCCTCCTCCACCTCCATAGGCGCTAGGGGGAACGCTTGTCCGCTCGCCTGTCTTTCTGCACTTTACCACCGCGGTTTTGGGAACGAATAGCTTTCTTCACATGTGAAGTGTAAGAGTGAGCAAGGATTTATAACTTATATTTCTTTTTCTCCCTACCCCTCCATTTTTCCTTCACTTATCGCTTATCTCACAGGAACTTTTATCTTTTCCCTTCTGTGTGTGTTCGCACTCGTACTCCGCTACTCCGGATTACCTTGAACCCTGCTGAACGGTACAAAATCTGCAGCACCTGCGAGCCATCAAAGGACGTCACCCGCTGAACCGGACAGGGGGTTTTTGGGTTCGGATGAAGTTTCTCCAAATCTCTGCCCTGGCCCCGATAGAAAGTTGACCTGCCAAAGTAAATGCTATTGTAACCCATGAGAAAACTATACTGAAAGGGGGAAAAACGCAAGGTCCAGCGAAAGGCCTAGAGAAAGCCAGAGGGACCCGAAGAGCGTCGGGTGACAAGAAGGGGAAAGGAGTAATGAAAGGGAAAAGGGAAGCCAAAAGGGTTGGGGCATTGTGGTACAAGTAATGGCAAAGAGTAGGACGACCCTAAAGAACATGCCGCGCGTATGTCCACTGAACGGACGACTAGAGGCACTAATACGACCTGCGTATTTGTAGTTGTGAAGCTCTTGATGGGAATGGAGATATACCTTTTTTCTTCTTCTTCAGATAATAGGATTTTTCTCTCACTCGTTTATCCTAGATATCCTGTTGTCCTGGATGAAATTCCTCCCAAATTTGGCCATCCGGGATAGCGGGGTACGTGGGCACTACTTTTTTTTTTACGACCCCTACGCATTCTGTAGCTTCCCCGTGGGGTTGCACGATGAATATGGGGCGTATGGTGGGGATAGAGAAACGGAGATTCCCGTTCCCAAAGATTGTTTTTTGTGAGAGCCTCACGACAGGATCAAAGCCACCCTATCCTGAGTTGCCGGAGGACTCGGACTTGTTTGTAGGGGTTGAGATGTTTCCCCTTCCTCGGGCTCACAAATGGAATTCTTTTCTGGCGCTCCTGCTGCCTGATAAATATCATTGGGTGGGCTTGGTCCTCACATTTCGTAGATGGCACTCCGGGGGCTGGAAGCCATAAGGCTGCTATGGCCTGCAATATGAGCATGGGCACAAGGCACCGACATGGAGTCTTCGCACACGCTGAAGTGGCCTACTAGTGAAAATCCTTAAAAACTGGTAAAAGTCTAGGGTTGTAAGTTGACATTTCATGGCTGCTCACTCGGCTAATTAGACTCCTGATACGAGTTATTAGCTCCCACTTAACTTAGTTGCTTGTGGCTAGAGGGGCCACGTCTTCTATCACTGTTGTACCGGTAACTGATTTACAAGTACCAGGCGGTGGAAAGAGAAGTAAAACAGAACAGCGACCCAGTGTGGTAGCATGTTGCGACGTTTTCCTATGCAGTAAACTCGATGTCTTAAATAGATACCCCTGCTCTCCTCATCTTGCACGGAAACATCTTGCCTGGTGCTTGCGCGATCGCACTATCATAGTCCACCGATGTCATACCTAGTGGGGTATTGCTGCAAGAGGAAGGAAGAAGGTAATTGATTAGAGCTCCGGGACTGAACGGTCCGATCTACAAATCCCCCCCCCCATTAATCTATTAACTATCTGCCCGGCTCACAAAAGTACGGACCCCGTGGCCTCCAACAAGACTCCGAAGCGCCCGAATAATCTCCTTCAAGCAACTAGAGCTCCGTACGAGATTAGTGCAATAGCTTCTATCATCGGGTGATGGCCGTAAGGTAATTATTCCATCACGGGAAGATTGCCTCTCCCGGACATGCATACAGTCCCGGTTTGCAGCTGCATTGAGTGCTACGAGTACAGTACGGTACGGTACATGCGCTTCCAGCAACCCCTGTAATCAAATGCCAAGCATTAAATGGGAGCTTGGCCTGTCTACCCTGTGACCCATACCAGTATCATACGTAAGAAAACCAACGCCTCAATACTCGAGTAGAAGCATTCAGCCCTGGGGTTGAAAAACGGTTATGCAAGTTTTCCGAGTTGAAAAACTTTGGTGCGCAAGGCCTTTTTGCATACAAAACTGACAGATCAGCTAGAAAACTGGCACTCGAAAACCCCTTCAACTCTGGCGCTGAATGCCTCTCAGGGCGTGCAGAGCCCTTTTCTTTTTCGCTTTCTCTCCCTCTTTCTTTTTACCCTCCTAGCGGTGCGGAATTTCCCGCTACTACTCTGCAGGGCGAACCATGATGATAGGCACAAAGTGCGATAGCGCTGTTAGTCACATAGTCACACGGCACTTGCGGGCCTTGGGTAATACGGCCCCAAACAGGAGATGGTATTAAGTCAGTTGGTTGGTTAGTTGCTGGTTACCTAGTTAGTTCCTCGAGTGTTAATGTAATGCAGGCTACCCCACAATTAGGAGCACAAGAGGGCCCAAGGGGGTGGTATAAAGTGAGGATCCTATCGCGGATTAATTGAATCACCCGTCTCTAGCGCATTTGGTCGATCAACCCCTGCCATAGCGCAGAGAAGACTGAAAGAAAATAAGGAGAGTTATAAATATATAACCTGCTTCCATCTCTCCATATTTCTAGCGGTTCCATCGAGGCTACCGTTTGCTTAGCTAGAACATTTCACACCATTTCTACGAACCCCCCCTCTCTCCTTCACGATGCTTTCAAGGACGATCCTCGCTTTACTGGCGGCTTTTGCCGCCGGGGTAGTGAGTTCCCCAGTAGGAATGCCACAAGACTCAGACCAGGATCGCACTGTTGAAGAGCTTTTGGCCATGGATGCAGACCTAGTTCAGACTAATACTCTCGCCTTTACAGCCGCAGATGATGCCCCTAGTACGTTTCCCATAATATGTATATCTACCCCGACTCAAAAACGATAGCTAATGATCCTCCCGACAGCTATCAGCGAACAAACACTAGCCGAAATGTACTATTACGCGGAATTCTCTGCCGCAGCATACTGTGACCCGGATCATGTTCCCGGAACAGAACTAACCTGCAAGGGAAACATCTGCCCCCAAGTTACCGCGAATAGCGTTACCACGATCATTGAATTCGCAAAGTACTTCTCCCCATCCTTCCTCGTCCCAGGAATGATCAAAACTGACAAAACCAAAAAAAGCACCGCCACCTCCGACGCGACAGGCATAGTCGCCCGCGACGACTCCAGACAGACCATAACCGTTGCCTTCCGCGGCACCCATTCCCTGAGGAATTGGTGGGCGAACATCCAGCTCGTCTGGAAAGATGCTTCAGTCTTCTGCTCGGACTGCAAGCTCCACAGAGGGTTCTACGACGCATTCACAGAGGCGTTTCCACCCATCCTTGCATCTGTAACGTCTCTGCGCGCCCAGTACCCTTCTTACAAGCTAGTTGTCACAGGACATTCCTTCGGTGGTGCGCTAGCTACTATTACCGCTACGGAGTTCAGGAGATTGGGGTATTCTGTTGATCTGTACACTTATGGTGCTCCTAGGGTTGGAAATGATGGGTTCTCTAGATTTGTCAGCCGGCGTTCGGGGAATTATAGGGTTACCCATTTAAGTATTACCCCCCCCCCTTCTGCCCTAGTATAGCCCATTACAATAATAGCTCCTAACATAACGGCTGTATGAAAAATCAGATGATCCTGTACCGAGATTACCTCCTGTGGCTCTGGGGTACTACCATATCTCCCCGGAGTACTGGATTTCCCGCGGCGACGGCAACATTAGGGCTAGCGACGTACAAATCTTCTATGGTATCTTGAACAGGGGGGGGAACTCAGGGCAAGGGATTACGCTTAACGTCCCTGCGCACTTGCGATACTTCCTCCCTGTTGGGATTGCTTCCTGTGTCCCGTGGGACATTGATGTTTTTTAAGTGAAGTGCCAAGTTAGCTTGTGAATCGTGATCCAAGATTAGGTTGGGGATTGGGGGCCGGGAGATTTTCCCTTCTCTTCTTTTTGCTGCTATCAACCGTTTTTATATATAGAAGTCCACAGGGCGTCGGTTGCCGTGTGGCCTTTCGTAGGATTGGACCGAAGTGGATCAGCGCGGGGTGCTGGGGGTCAGTTTGCACATAGGCCGGGGGAAAGAAAAAGTGGTGTATGTCCTTCACAAAGTATGATTCGGTTCCTGGGGTGCGAATGAGTGATGCGATTATTTCTTAATTAAATTTTGTAGTGTGGGGTGGGGGTTGTTAATATGTAGAGCTTAAAGGTGCAGCAATCTTTTTTACTCGTTTGCTTATGTACGTAGTATAACAATATTATATTATTATTATTATTATTATTATAATACCAGGTATCTCGATAATGTAATAGGTTAGAATGTATCTAATATTCGCCACCCTAGACCCCTGTAGGAGCGGAGGGGAGAAAAAAAATAGAGCCCAAAGTTATGGTAGTAGGCTGTATCATCAGACAGGTATCCCTTCTCAAGTGTTGATGGATTTAACTTTTGTGAATCGTGACTGCTGTAGCGTCTTGCTGCACCTGCGCTATCCCCATACTCGAGCAGTGCTAGCCTCAGTGAGTGAGGGTTGGTATAAAATAAGACGCTTGAGTTCGTATCTAACTTTATACCAGAGTTGCGAGATTTTGGCAATGAGGGTATCCGTGGGAAGGGAAGTTATCCCCACCAATTAGATTGAAATGGTCCATTCCCCTGTTACCTACTCTACCGTACAGCCTACAGTGCCGGTCCCCAAGCCAGAAGCGCCCGAAAACAGGGGAGTCTACCAGCAACTCGGGAAGAGGCACACTACCTGCCCATTAAAATCCAAAAATCGGGCTTCCAGTAGGATAAATATTAGTTCCCAAGTTTACCTTTCATGAAATACCCAGTGTTCCCAAGCGCCCAGTCCGTCCGTCTTGGGTCTGGACGGGACGGACTGCATTATCTGAATGAATTCCCGGGGGGCGGGCGGGTATATGGGCGTCCGTCCGGATGATATCCCGGGACTGACTGGACGGGACTATAGGTGTCTTATCTTACGCAATGTGCTAAGCCGGGAGACTGGCGGGCCCTGCCGGTTATTGATGTAGTATAGAGGTACCGTATTTTTCAATATGAATTATCTATTAGGAAACCGCCGGAACACCAAGATGCATACCAGATATTTCACTGGTAATCGAAGCAGATGCAGTACCACCTAAGCCACCATAGTTGTGGGTTGCTGTACCGGATGAATTGCCTATTGTCGTAGTCAGCAGGTCAGATGGAGCAGAACTCAAAATATCGCTTGCGGTAGATTCGTCATTATGCGTCTCTAAATCGTAGCGAAAGGTCTGGTCAAAGTATGGAGTAATAACTTGTGAAATCGAATCATCAGGACATAAGGAGCCTTGACTACCAGTCAATATGTGCGAAGGCGCCCGAGACATTAAAGTGGATTAGAAGAGACAGGAACTGTTGTGTATACCTAATCCCTTCATTGGAATGGGGCTCCTTTTCATCTCATACTTGATGTTTGGAACGCATTCAAAGTAATTCTCCCGATACTATCTGACTAGAGATTAATCGCACATCTAACTACCGTATTAGCTAAAATACAGAAATTGTATGCAGCAGAATCTCTGGAACCAATCCCCAGCTCGAGTCAGACAATGGCTATGCACCTGCAGGTAATAAGTTAAGCGGTGACTGCAGGTGACGGCCGGTGACTATAGGTACCCGTCGTCGCCTGCAGGTACCTATCGGTTACATCCGGTCCCGGATGATAACTCTCGCACCCTTTCCCCAATATTACTACCTCAAGACGGCGGGCACCTATCGTCAACCCCTAAGACTCCAGTCTTCACGAAAGACGGACGCCAGTGCCCGGCACACTAAGGGGCCGTTTGGCCTGACGATTTTGGGATGGCAAACCATGGTTTCGATCCAAACCGTGGTTTGTAACTACTGGACTGTTTTGTTGAGGTGAATTACAAACCATGGTTTGCAGCAACCAGCACCAAATTTTTGACTGTTTCTGACATAGGGTATGAGGTTCTTCCAACCGTGGTTCCACAACCATGGTTTGTAGCTAGCCAAACTTCGCAAAATTGTCACGCCAAACAGCCCCTAAAAGATAACCTCACCGGGACGCCCGCGACTACCGTCCCTCAAGGCCCTACAGTCCGCCTGGGACGGTTGGGAACACTGAAACCGGTATGTACTAAGGAAACACATGCGGGTAACAAAACCTAATCTCCAGCAATCTTGAACCATCCAGATATCCCATGATCCTTTGTGATCCATAAAACCTCGGCCTCAATAATGTGCAAACTCCCGTATGCCTGGTGACATAGAATATCAAAGAAACCATAAATCCAATACCCTATGCCGGTAGTCATAGAGTGTGAAAACAACAAAGCCACTGCTAGGTGTTATCATAAACCACCGGAAACTACAAAGCCACAGGCCCTATACTCGTCTCTCTCATGACCGCATCACCGCAAACCTGCATATCTATCCATCTGCCCAACTGCATAACCCCATGCCCTATAGGCTACTATCCAACAATTCTAGACTTGTAATTTCATCGCGTATTCGGAATCTGGTATTAATAAACATTTATAGCTTAGTGCTATGTCCAAATATGTCTAGGAGGAGCCACTATTACATGTATTATTTAGTTTCGTCTGGGTCAAGCTTCTGCTCAGTTCCCTACATTTGACACGGCCCCTACCATGTGCTCCTACAGTTTTTCCTCACAGCTTTTACCCGGGTATCGGCCCACGATAGTTGTAATAAAAACTCTGCAGGTTTTTGAGACTCTTTCACCCCAGCTTTATATTATGCCCAAAGTAACCTTTTAGAAATCACAACTCACTCCTCTGATATTATTGTTACAATTGTGGTCACCCGCACCCCAAGTATCACCACTAAAAACATAAAACCGGAGTGTTCCGTCACCTAGTCCGATAGGCTAACCTGTTACTATCGGCTGCTTTCCCCCCTTTATATTAACCGAGAAAACCTTTTAAATACCATGCATTTTTGTGCATACCTTTCGGATACCATCCTTGGCCGAGACATACAATCCAAAAGGTTTCACATTACAACAAAAAGTAAACCATTCTCAGAGTTTCAGCAGCTTCTTTAATTTTTAAATAACTCAAATAATTTTCGAAAAAATTGGAAAAAGTCAAAAGAAAATAACCAAAAGCCACTAGATATTTCCAGACAGTTTTCTACAATTTTTAACAATTAACTGAGACTTAGGGTGAGATTTTGGGTGACTTTCTTAGAATTCTTGGCATAAATTACTACACAAACACACTACTTTTAAGTGAGCATAGATTCACCCACCGAAATCCTTTCTAACAGTAAGAAAAATTAAAAATCTAACCATTAATTAAGTTTCTTTTTCCTGTTTTCAGCTTGTTTTTTCAATTTTTCTTTGCCATTTTATGATGGGTCAAAGGTGAAGTAATTCTTTGCAAAGGTTTCACTTTTTTGATGGCACATTTCCCGGGCTATGGTATCCGAAAGGTTTGCCGCTAATTGCATGGTATTTTAAAAGTTTACCCTTGAAAATTTCGTCCCACCCCTCTCATTATCCTAGACATGGTTTCAAACATGTTTAGTCAGCAATTTGAAGATGTCAGAGAAAGTTGAGCAATTAGGATGGATGAATACTGTGACCAATTATGCAGAACCGAAAGCCTCTTTAAAGTTTCTCTCACAATCATATTCCATTTACCACTCAGATTGGGCCTGTGTTTTATTTCTTTTTGTTAATTCCGTGGTATGATATGATTTTAGGTACATGACTAGCACTCCCTAGGGCTCAACCGCCACATTTGGGAAATATCCCATGGCAAATAAAAACCCAAATCAAAACAAAAACAAAAGAAATAAAAACAAAAACAGACTAATAATACCATAAGGGATAATAGCCAGTTCCCCTCATATTTCACTGTCGCTCATAGTTGGTAAAAGCAAGTATGACGCAAAAGCAAGTGTGACACACCAAATATTATTTTTGTCTCAGAAAGAAAACCTTGTAGTGACCCACACGGAGGCATCCTACCGAACACAAGCAATGACTAACTACCCACTCATCCCTCTGGGTACCTTATCTTTGGCACGACAAAACCATAGGCATTCTCAATTCAGTGAGATCAAGCCAAATCAGCAAAAAAAACGTTTACTACAGACGGATAGGGCCCGCGTCCGGACGGCGTGCGTCCGCCCCATTCGTTCCCTACGTCCTAAACGTCCGCCTTTGCGTCCTGTGCGTCCTGAACGTCCTGAACGTCCGGGCGTCCTAGGATTGCACCTCCTGCGCCTGGTGCCTCCCAACACCCTTGTTCCCGTCCTCACCACCCGGCGCACTTGTCACGGCCTGATTCTGTCCGAACACCCACCTTCAGTCTCTTCTCGCCCGGGGGTCTCTCGAGTAGACCTGCCAGATTCTGGGAGCCCGACGGCCTAGATTCGTCCGGGGACGCCCCATAATGCTTGCAACACCCTACCGACACTCTACGCGGACTCCTCCCCTCGTCCGCACCCTGCCGGCGCCTTTCGCGGACTCCTCCCCTCGTCCGCACCCTGCCGGCGCCTTTCGCGGACTCTTACCCTCGTCTGCACCCTGCCGGTCCCACTACGCAGACGCCTACCTTCGTCCGCTTTCACCCTCTTGATTTCTAGCATAGCCTGTATATAATTTTATATATTTCATTAATGGTAGTCTGCTACACCCTCGTGGCCGAG
>Ga0307513_10003789_pt1 | contig 20384 bp, 18 predicted proteins | sample 15_EM_MG_FD_202174 | JGI IMG/M metagenome (GOLD analysis project Ga0307513, IMG submission 202174) | Populus trichocarpa ectomycorrhiza microbial communities from riparian zone in the Pacific Northwest, United States - 15_EM | ecosystem: Host-associated > Plants > Roots > Unclassified | place...
GGTTTTCTACGAAAGGATCGATGTTCGGGATATTCCGAGTGCGAGAAGTACGATTCCTGCCTTCAAGGACAGACTACAAACAGGTGGCAATTTTTTCGGCCCCCCGCTCCTCTCACTTTATCATCCTCCGACTCGTACAATGGCAGAATTTCTACGGGCCACAAAGCTTTGTTGTCAGATTTGTAATTCCTTGACCACCGTTTTCGACCCAAATATTCCGGACCTCCCCTTGCCAAATTTGTCGCACCTCCTTGGCATCAATCGTGCCCTATCCAACGAAGAGCAAACGCTGGCTCACGACGTGGCGGCGGAAGCGGGAAAAGGGGTTGCTATTTTGGACCCGCAAATCGACCTCCTCGACAAACTCTCTGGCGTAATATCCAAAGCGCACACAGAGCTCCAAGTACATCGTAAAAAATTGGATCAAATCAAGGTTGAACACCAGCGTCTTGCATCGTCAGGTTTAATCCGACAAATGATGCCAGAAATCTTGTCAGAAATATTTCTCTATCACCAGAGCCAATTTTCAACCCTTCCTGAATTCTTTGACCTCGATCACCACTCACTCCGTCTGCGCGACCCCTCAGGCCTCATTGCCAATGGAACCGGTCTTCTACAATAGCTTTTCTTTATTAAATGGGCCCCTGCTGTTAACCCAAATTTGTCGCCGTTGGCGTGACGTGGCGATATCTACCCCCCGAATTTGGACCACTATCGCTTTCGCCGAGTCAGGATCCGACCTGTCTCAACCCTCTCCTAATCTTGTCGATCTTTGGATGACCCGCTCCCGCCAACTTCCATTGCGGATATACATACAGGAAATCAAGAGATCAGGAATGATGCATAAAGCAATCCTTCGCCTGTCCCATTACTCGCGCCGCTGGCAGGAGTTGTATATCGCGTCACCGAACCTTTCACAGTGGAAACGATTCCATGCTTTTCGATCCAGGTTGCCTCTACTCCGTTTTCTGGTGCTGCGCAGTTGGTACGAGCCGTCTAGAGCTTTGTTAAGGCCCGAGGACGGTGACCTGGACCTATTCAGTGATGCGCCTTTACTGACAGAAGTCAACATTTCCGCAAGCCCTGGGTTCTTGGCTTCGATAGTTTTTCCATTCACCCCGCTAACACGCGCAACCTTCACGCGTATTTCTTTGTTTGCATTCCTCGACTTCTTAGCTAAAGCCCCTCAACTTGAAAAATGCCGAATAGTGTGTTGCCTTACGGAAGACACACCACTGACGTTGCCCCAATGTCCACCATGTCCCCAACTCAGATCATTCATGTTGAAAACGGCTGTTAACGGCTGCTGCGAACTGCTCTTTCCCTATCTCGAATTCCCAAATCTCAACACCTTCATCGTGCAGATGTATCAGTCTTCTCATTTCGCCTCAGACGAACTCCCATATTTCATCAGGCGCACGAAAAACCTTGAATTTTTCGCACTTGATGCGGTGAACATTTCGGAAGAGACCCTCGTCAAGTGTCTTATTGACCACCCACCCCTTCTCCATGTTCATTGGACCATCTCAGAAGCCGATTTTGAAAAAACCTTGTCTCGTCTCCGCGCCGACCAAGGACTTCCTTCGTCCTCGATATTAAAACAACATCTCATGTACCATAATCCCGGGAGTTCACCTGCATGCATCTCGACATTCCTCCATCGTTACCCAGTCGGCCCTATCTTCCCCGTATTTCCGAGACTTAATATGGAAGCAGACTCAGAGCCCCATAGCTCCGTCGCAGTAATCCAAACCTAGCCTTTAAATGTGACCCCTTGGATGCCCATGGATATTTGTGTAAAAACAATCTGAGTTGCAGATGGTTATAGACAAAAGAAAAAAAGAGAAATCTTGCATTCAGGAGATGGATAAATTGGCCTGATAAACGCGTTAGTTATTCTGGCGGAAGTTGGTGCTTCTTATATTGTGAGCATAGAAGGCATCGAACCAAGCCTCAGTTGGGCACAGCACTCGGGATTGGCGTCCGTCGAGCGGTCCAGCCTTCATATGGCACTCGTCATACTAGACATTCGTTCACAGATCTGCTTTCTTCGAATAACGTGGAAATGACTGAATCGAAAGATCATTGTAGACACTATGTTGTCATACAAAATATATAACGATAAATAAAGCGAGATGGGGGATTGGATTCGGATGGGAAGGGATGTTAAAGGTGGATAAAGGGCTTGAAAACGAAGGATGGCGCTAAAAATACAATGCGAGACAATCTCATTGCAGGTGCTAAAGACGAGAAAGCGAAGATATCCAAATCTTGTATAGCTTGGGGATGAAGGAAGACGGCAACGGACGTTCACTTGCGCTTGAATGAATCCCAGAGACCGGAATTCGTAACTCGGTCGACCAAATCGTTCTCCGGCCTTGCGCCTACGCCAACCCCATTGTGAGGGTTAACCACAACAGGTCTATTGGTATTTGAAAAGCCAAATGCCGACCCCATCGTTACCCGCGTTGACACTGGCTGTTGTCCTTTCTGGCCCATGTTGAATATGTTGACCCTCATCGCAGCGGAGAGCTTCCCAGGTTTTGGTGCCCGACGCTCGTTGGGGAGATTCGTATCGTCAGAGAGGATTATATCATCCTCGTCAAGGTCCTTACGAGAGAAGGGTTGCTTAAAGAAATAGTGTTGACCAAACGCGAATATAGGTCTGGAAATTTGCATTGTTCTTGATAAACTTAGCGGCGGTAAACTTAGAATTCGTACTCACGTCAAAAACAACGAAACGCCAATTAGAATTTGCGTCAATGTAGATGGTGTATATCCGCCTCCTACTATGTCCTAGAGAGAAGAAGAAATGAATTTGAATGACCAGCACTCCAGTTGAACCAAACGTACCAAGAAGTGTGACGAGTTCCTGTCGAACAAGAATCTCAGCCCGCGACTCATACCTGCTTGTTGATGAATGAGGAGGTCCACGCCTAAAAAAGACAGGAATGTTCCAATTGAGGCACAGCCAAAAACCTAAAGGAAAGAAAAGCCCCATTCTTAAGTCGGAGAATTTACAGACACAGGAAGAGTTCGCACCAAGCCTCCTCTCTGAGACCGCTCCCAGATAATCGACACTCCACCAGCTAGGCCGCAAAAGCCCACCAATACCCAGTTCACTGCATAACCCGTGCTGCCGGAAATCAAGAGTCCGGCTTTCAGAATCACCACTCTTACACCAAATGCCGTCCCGCCTACAAGCCCAATACAAGTGATTCCAGTGACCCGCCCGTAGGGAAACACGCCAAACGCAAAGAGAAGGGAAAAGAATCCAAGAATGATAAACGTCAATATCAAATCAGATAACGGCGCAGCTGATATCGAGTTGATAAAGGCGGCCCAGGCTGTAAGTGATAGAGCGAAATCAAGTTCGATTAGCACATTTGTACATTATTCGATCAGCGAGAAACTTACAAGCAACAGTCCCAGCCAGGCCGACACCCACCCCGGTTGTCAACCTCCATCCCCGAATACCGGCAAACGCCATCGGGAGACCAACGACAAAGGAGAACGAGACCCAGATAAGTGCAGGCGCGTCGTGCCCCACTCCACCAGCGTCGGTGGCTGGGCCTTGGGCTACGCTTGTGCGCGTCTCGGAATTGATGACGGTGGGCTGCCCCGTAGTGTTGGCGATGATGAGAGGGCCGCGACGACGGTGGAGAATGTGGAATTCAGGTAGAAGAGAAGGGGGTGTGTTTGATAGAAAGGAGGGCGAGACTGAAGGCTGCACCGGGAACGCATGAAGAGTCGGGACGAAGGAAAGAAGTATCACGAGAGATATCATCCATAGGGAGACGGTAAATGAGGAATCACGACGACAATGGCGAATGAGATAGGTGTGGGATGCAGATTGCATTGACAGTTGTGTTGATAATGATTTAGATGCCAACGTGGGTGAGTCCTGTATCGGCGTTGGTTGATGACATAGTGGTCGCATAGCCTGTAATACTAGGACCATAAATTTTAACAAAAAGAATGTGGATGGGCGTCGGCCCGTAGGGACTATCGTCAAAGAAGCTGACTTTGTCGGTTCAGTCAGCCTCGCAACGGATTTGAGTCGGAATTCGAGTTTGGCCTGGTAAGTGCCGGATTTGTGTTGGACGCCACGGTGAATAACAGAATTCAAATGACCGGGAAAAGGGTTGATTGAGGGAGAAAGTGAAGCCCCTCAGAAACAAGATACGTTGCAGCAGGCCGTCGAATAAAGGAGTGTCTGTGAACGAAGGAATTGACGAATTCAACGCGAGTCGAACTTGGAAGTCGAAGAATAGGAAATTGACGTTGTCGGGGTCAGAAAAAGGGTAAACAAATCGAAAGAAGGTTCATCCAACTAGGAATGAACACGTAGGTTTTCGGGGGAAGTGATGGGAGAAGAAGAAAGTGATAAAACCTATCTGCGTAGAACAGACCCCAAGGCAAGCACCCCATTTCAGGAGGTCTGATTGTGGAAGGTGGTCGCCGTAGTAACACGAAAAAATTATAAAAACAGATCAATTTAATTTTGAATAGGGGCTTCCGTAGACGCACGTGACTCGGCTTGGACATACGCTTATCTCCGTTGTCCGAAGTCGTTTTGTAGGTCCAAAGGCGAAGAAACGATGAACATTCATCATGATGGACCTATTTGCGTTCGTATGAGGGTATATTAAAATTTCGATTTCCATTAATCTGTTCTGTTTGAATTCGGATGTCCACACCGGTCAAGTCGAACTCGGAAAGCGGAGAGAGTGAGAGGAAATCTGATATCGGCAAACGCGGCTTGAGAAAAAGTCGCACTGTGGAAAGAATTCGAGATGCCACTGAAGAGGATGCTAGTAGTGTGGTAGATGTTTCTACAGCAGACCTGTACGCACTGACAGTGGGAAGCCATTAGAACATGCGATGATCCAGTGAAGAAATGAAAACATACGAGGGACGGATGGAGCAGACATCAACGAGTTACCGTGGTGTCATGGGATATGGCATTGCAAAAATGCTTGATAATGGTGGGAGAGTGTTGGTGGGAAACCTGGAGAGGAAACAATTCAATTGTCAGCAATAATATCAGCAAACGTGATGAAAAGAAAGGCAATGAAAGCTCAGTGCTGCACATATGCAGACTCAAATGTGATCTCGTTTTTAACCATCCTCGTACCGAGCCCGAACACCACCAAACCAAACCAACACGCCACCGACCAACCACCTGCCCACAACAACCCACCCCACCCCAACTTCAACCAGAACGAAACCAACCCAGAGTAGACACGAAAGTACCATAACCCAATTCCAGCCCCAAACAAACGCGAACACGAACATAAACCCAACACATAGAGCCGCGCGAACCAGCATGATATAAGCACACCACCACACGCCCTGCGCATCATTCCCTAGAGCGAACGCTGTTGGGTGTGTTATCATTGGACCAAGCCAAAGATAGGTTTATCGTTCATTTAAAGGAATACCACGTCCGGGACCACCCACGCAGAGTAAGTAATAAGCTCTTTGTGGGCTCAGCTGCGAACGACCCTTCGAGAAGGTGTGTGGTGACAAACACCAATTTACGACCATGCCTTTGCAGGTCCCGTCGGTGAGCTATGGACGGGGCTGCCTTGAGTGTAGGTCAATATGTGATGTCGGTCCAGCCTTACGATGCAACGCGCTGTGGGCTCGAGACGCTGATCGGGGATTGGACGCTTTGGCGGTTCGCGTGCGTGTAGGTGGATGCATGTGAGGAGAGAGAAGGAGCACATGGAAGAAAGAGAGGTTCCTTATGCCCAAATCCAAAGTCAGAAAGGTAAGGTTGGAGATTAATACCCCTGAAGAAGTGGTAAACCAGGTAGCGCGAACAGATAGTAAAAGGAGAGTAGGTGATAGCAGGTGAGGCAGGTAGGTGCAAGGTACGGTGCAAAAACCATATGAGGGGTTAAATCGACCCTTTTACTAGGACATCTTTGCTTGGGAAAGAAAATGGAAGCCATATTGAAAAAAATAAATGGCGCACCGTCGTATCTCCTCCACTTTGATTTACTAATTCATCAACTGAAGCATGCCGACAACCGGAGCGTACTTGTCTTTCAATTAGACAAGATTGTTGGTCGCTTTTTTGTTAAGTTTGGCAGTCGAAGTCCGCCATGTTAACCTTGAGAGATCTGCAAAAACACAGGACGTGTCCATGAAGGTTGTTCCCAAAACGTGTTTACGTAAACTTCGATGGGTGGAACGAGGCGTGGGATCTGCTTAGTCAGATCACACGTCGAACACGTTCGTTTTCCGTGCAGTGATCGCTAGCTTGTGGACATTGACAACGCCCTCCTTCGTTCTCAGCCTCTTGGTTCTTTGGCCATTTCCTATAGTCGTCATTGCCCATTTTTTCTCGGTCAACAACACTTTTACGTGCAGAATTAAAGCTTTTGACCTGGTCGCCTGCGAAATACCCTTTGAAAACGGGAAGGATGAATTTGTTCCGGCTGCTTGGTGCGTCGACTTCGTCCTTTCTATCTGGAAGAAGGACGGGATTGAAACATTCTCCTTATTATTTTCCGCGGTTCTCCTATTTTCTGTTTGGCTGAATAGGTGACCTGTCGCATTTGGCGTCCATTTTCATATTACTGCACAAGATTCAAGTTACGCGTTCATGTCGAGGTGCGTTTTATCTTCCTGAAATGCGTTGTGATTCGGCCATACTTTCGGGCCAGACGTTCGTGAATATTTTTCGCTAACTGCATCTCTATCCAGGTATATCATTCAAAACACAATGTCTCTACGTGGCTGTCTTCGTCGCGCGTTACCTTGACCTCTTCTTCCGCTTCGTGTCGCTGTACAACTCCATTATGAAGCTCTTCTTCATTGGCAGTAGTGTCTACATCCTCTACCTTATGAAGTTCAAGTACAGGTCAGCCCCTTCATTTCCACCACTCGCGTGGTCCCGCCCATTGGATGAACTCATTAAACCCCGAATACCTATACCCACAGACCAACCCATGACCCTTCCATCGACACCTTCAAAGTCGAATACCTCCTTGGTCCCTGCTTCATCTTCGCGCTCATCTTCAACTACAAGTTTATCGTCTCGGAGATTCTTTGGTCATTCTCCATCTGGCTTGAAGCCGTCGCTATCCTCCCTCAACTCTTCATGCTGCAGCGGACGGGTGAAGCGGAGACAATAACAACCCATTACCTTGCTGCCCTCGGTGCTTACCGGGCGTTGTACATCCCTAATTGGATTTATAGGTGAGCACATTCATTTCACATCTTTATTTCCGTTCGCTGCCTATGGTACGGCGTTGCGTGACGGGTGGGGCGCTCCAAGTACGTGGAGGTGATAACATCGTTGAATGACCTCCACCACTCCCATAAAATATATTCTCCGTTTCGATACGTGTTCTACGCCGTTTGCTGACACAATACCTTCCCCTCCTTTTTTTCTGACTTGTAGATACTTCACGGAAGGCGTAGTGGACCCCATAGCAGTGACAGCAGGAATTGTCCAAACAGGGCTCTACCTCGACTTCTTCTATGTTTATTTCACAAAGTACGTTCTTTACTGCTTTCTACACATTGGCCATTCTGATACACCTCCACACCAGAGTACTACAAGGCCAGAAGTTTGAGCTGCCAGCATGAGGAGGCAAGGTCGTATGTTTGTATCCTACATTTCCGTCGAATACGGACTGCAGTTTCATGAATATATACGTACATAAACACCTGTGCAGGCTTGTCGGTGAAGAAAGAAAGTGTTGTAATGATTCAGTGGATGGTTGTATGGTCCGGTAGAAATCAATTTCATATTTTATGGCTTGCGGCTTGGATTTTTTTTTTTTTGCTTCAGGCTCCAAGCCTCAACGTTGGGGGTCAACGAGGTAATTAGGGGCTAGTCCGTGTGACGTATGTGACTAGTCTTCCGTACTTGTTCGCCACTTTCCATGTCTTATTCGAACTCCACCACAACTTGTCCCAAAACCTCTCGCAAAATTGACATACATAATAGTCATGAATACAATCCGATCAAAGATAAATAGGTGAGCTTGCCTGTTGCGAATGTAAGCTAATGTGGTTCACTTCATCTATCTTACACCTGCAGTGTTTCGGACGTGTACTACTTCAATGTTCGTTCGGACGAACTGGAGGCTGCCCATGCCTTGCTTGACAAAGTAGTAGGACGAAACTCTATGAGGTTAGAACGTAGTTGACATCCTACAAAGCTCAGTTTCTGACTTTGTTTTAGAGTGACGTTCAACAACAACTACAACTTCATCGTTAGGTACTTGCCAAGTGCAACGCACAACGCGGCCCATACATACTAGTATCTTATGATTTTCGACGCTCTTCTTGCGCTGACGCCGCCACCCCGTGCGTCACTGCCCCCATGCGGCTTATACGGAGCAAGAAGTACGTTTCATAAAACATATAATTTCAGTTGGTTTACCCTTCGTCATCTAAATTTCATTTCGGACCGGAGAAGAAACAGGTAGATGGCGGTGTTGGGCGTGAACGATCTAGCTATCCAGGCGTGGTGCTCGAGGTTGGGGATTCAGAGAGCCTAACGCAGCTCAGAATCGATGCCAAGTTTTGGCTTGAAGATTTGCCCAAAGTTTGTCAATTTCTTCCTTGACTGCCGCTACTTACTGGAACCTTTTCAGGTCCAACTTGTGATGCTCATCTTGATTGACCTCCCCACTCTTACCCGGCACACTCCAAAAATTACCATCCAGCTTTGGCGAGGCATTGATGTAGCTCAGCAGAGACAAGCCCGTATGGTATGGGAGGGTGACTAGACTGATAGTGCATCGCCGATGTATGTATTACTTTCTGACATCTCCGGAGACCAGGTGCCTGGAGAGTATGGTAACAATGATCGGGTGTGGTTGGACACTGTGGCTTGGCGCCGAAAGGTTCTTAAGCAATTGTAATATTTAGTTGATGCATGTGCTACTTTTATACTTGTAACTTTTTTTTTCTGAATGTCAGTACGCTATTTCATCACGCGATCATGCCTGGTTTGTGGGAGGGTATCCGGATTCCGCGACTTGGAATTACTTGTTTTTGAGGGCCATTGCTGCTGGCAATGACACACAGCCGTAGTCGTGCTATTAAAAAATTCTAGATATTTTGACAGACAAGTCTTTATTGCAATTTTGTTCAAATTTCATTGCGATCCCCGATCGGGGTGTTGCCAATGACAAGGCAGAGGTAGACAGTAGCATAGTTACTCCATGCAATCCATGGCTGTGAAGCTGTTTTATGCATTTTTATAAACTGCTCAATTGGGAAGGAATTTCCTGGCAATTGGGACTTGAGGCTTCTAAGTTCTCCCAATGTATGGGAAGCCCCAGGAGGGACAATTTTGCATGTTTAAGGTATCCAATATACACATTAACATCCAATATAATTTATATAAGATTTCTTCTCTTCACTACTTCATTTATTATCAATTATGCCCACCAAAATTTTTATTTTTTCGGGAAGGCCAGATTTTGCCGCTTATGTAGTCGCTTACATAAGGTAGCCGGTTCCTGATGCCCCTTACCTTAAGTGGAAGTTTTCGACTCGGCGACCCGTCTTCCAAGCCTACCTCTTCCATCCTTTTAACAAGCCCCATCGCCGAATCACCTACAACTGGCAATATCGGAGTGTGATTCGATATGGGCAGAGGGCCAACAGTGATAGTAGCGGTTCCAGCTACACTGTCCATCGCACCAATTGAAATTCGTACACCTCTCGCTTTGTCGGTAAACACGTCCCCAGTCTGCCAGCCCGCCTTGATCAAGAAAGTGCGATCCGCCCCAAAATTAGCGAGCGTATAATCTCCAGAACCTGTGTGATTGTGATCCCCCCCGGCAGGACAAGGGCCCGCTCCATTACCGGAGTAGGCAAGCAGCTGGCATTTATTGCACCAGGACCACTTGTTCTGACCGTTATCGCTTCCAACACCGCTTAGGAGGGTATAGTTACCACTATCGCGATGGTCATGATTTCCTTTCGCCGGGCACGGTCCAAGAGATGGGGTGCCAGCGTAGGCGAGCCCATAGCATTTCGAGCACCGCTTCCATTTGTCTTGCCCAGAAGCCGTCGGGTCGTCCAATGGGAGGCTATAAGCACCACTGCCAACGTGGGTGTGTGCGCCGCCGGCTACACACACAGAGTAACCATCGTATGCGAGTCCTTGGCATTTGGAACACCAGCGCCACTGGTCCTGCCCGACGGATGCGCCACATGCCAAGGTATAGTTTCCACTACCGGAATGGTCGTGGACACCCCCAACACTACAAGGCCCAATGGTTGGGCTTGCGGCGAACGTTAGACCCTGACATTTGCAACACCATTTCCAGCCCTTCTGACCTTCTGCTTTGGAGTTGTTGAGTTGAAGGCCGTAATTGGCACTCGAGTTCGTATTGTGAGCGCCGCCCGCTGGACAAGTGCTGACATTTCCTGGGGTTCCTGTAAACGAAAGCGACTGACATTTCGTGCACCACTTCCACCCTGTTTGCCCTGAACCATCCCGGGCTAAACTATAGTTTGCGCTCTTCGAGTGATCGTGCACAGCACCGGCAGGACAGACCGCACTGCCTGAATACGTGAGACCCTGACACTTGTTGCACCACTGCCAATTCCTCTGCCCGGTTGTGTAATTCGAGCGCAATTCGTGGATCAACACCGTATCCCCTCCAATTCCAGCATCCCACCCCGTGGCCCTACGGAACTCGACCGTATAAACGTGGTTGGACGTTAAGGCCCTTGCCATAAGGTAACCGCTATCCTCGGCTCTATTGAGTGCCACGAGTTTCACCGTCGACAATCCTCTCGACGGGGAAACTTTGTAGTTGAAGATACGGTCGTCCGAAAGCCAACCCATCTTCTGGAGCGTCGGTGCATTGACGCCTGGTCCGGCCGGAGCGTGGATCTTGTTGTCGAACGTCCTGACACGCATCGCAGACATGATATCCCATGGATCTCCATACTCGACATCAGGATCCGCAGACCACGAATGGTCTAAGCCTAGGCAGTGCCCGGTCTCGTGAGCGTTGAACGTATCATTCATGTCCGAACCGTTGACGACCATCGTGTAATCTCCGCTGCCAGCATGATCATGGACTCCTCCTCCTGGGCACGGACCTTGGGTACTATCCCCACTGAACGCAAGGCCTTGACACTTTTTGCACCACTTCCACTGGTTCTGACCCCCAAACCCAACTTTCCCGAAGGCCAATTTGTAGTTACCACTGTCGGTGTGGTCATGCTTGCCGCCATTCGGGCAAGGACAAAGATCTGCGCTGCCAGTAAAGCAAATGCCTTGACATTTATTGCACCACTTCCATCCGTCCTGGCCTTGGAATGCTGCGTCATTGAGGGCGAGCGAATAGTCCGCACTCCCGTTGTGATCGTGGACTCCTCCGGCGGGACAGTTGCCTGTACCTCCGGCAAAGGTAAGGCCTTCGCATTTATTACACCACTTCCAATTGGACTGGCCCCAGGATCCACCAACCTGGAGCACCATATTCCTTCCTGCATTGGAGTCGTCAACACCGTACGCATTGACAGCGACGATGACGCCATAGAAACGCGATAAATCGATGCCGTTGGCACCCGCAAGCCGAATGGCTTCAGCAATCCATGCAAATCGGCCCTGCGTCCCATTCTTGAAGGGGTCCAGACCATCACGAAAAAACGAGTACTTCATTTGATACCAGCCGAACACTTCGGAACCACTGAGGTCGATTTGGCCGTATGAAACGTCGCGCCAATAGTCATACAGACCCCCACGGCCATATTGCGTAACGGAGTTGAAAAATTGGGACTTTGGAATGTTGGGGAGTGGGATGTCGTTAAAGGAGCAGAGGATAAGTGCGAAAGGTGCTGGGCCTCTGAGAAATGGAGGCATTTTTCAAGGAGATTGCTTGCTTTGCGCTTGCTGTTGGAATGGCCTATCGATTATATAGATGGTATTGCAGCGGGAGTGCCTGACCGTGACATTGGACGTAGAGTAAACATTCCAGAGTCCAGGCTCGTAAATCAGAACCAAGTTAAACCTCAGGAGAAGGCATTCGGTCTCGTGTCACTATAAGTAATAATCAACGGTTAGATTGCAATTCCATGAAGGGCGGCGGTAGCTCGGAAATAAAATATGCAGGGCACCTGAGACCGTGTCGATTGCTCGTCCTACAGGTTGGTACTGTTTCGGGGCATTCGCGTGGTTCATGCCTCAAAGTCTGGAACAATTCTGTGTCGATGACTAGGCTGGGAGGAAGAGATTGGTCCATTGACGGAAAGGCCAGAGCAGACCATGGGGGCCTTTTGTGACGTGCAAGCCTTGTCCGTCGCCCACCAATTATTCCATGAGGCCACGCTGAGTGGTCAGCTGATCCCGGAGTCTGGAGGAGTCTGGATCTTCATGCGTTTATTCAGTGTTTCTGAGAAGACTGCCAGCACGTTTGTGCTTCAGAGCTGGGAGGGCGACCAACGGTGCGACATCGGCGCTCATTAATCATTCGTGAATGCCAGGAAATCGTGAATTAATCGTGAATGGAGGAAGCACAAACTTTAGATTAGGTAAGCTGCAAATTCCACAAAACGACGACCGCGGAGAAGTGACAAAGAAATGGGCCAGCTTACTTCCAGACGCGACCTTAGGAATGTAATCCAAGCTGGCCCAAGATTTCTTCGACTTTCTAGGCACAAAAATTTTTCTCGCTCGAAAGGCAAGAAAGGGAGACCGTTCGACGGCTTTGTCGAAAAATATCGCATAGGCTAATCCAACATAAAGTACCAAGGCACGTTCGTGGACCGTCCGAGCCGCTGTGGAAAGGCTTTAACTAGTCTTGGAAAATCGTACCGCCCTGCAAGGTCTGCTTGCAGCATGTGAGTCCCGAATAACGAATTTTCCTTTCGTCTTTTTTGTTGTGTACCTACTAATTAATCGCTGCAGGGCATGGATGCGCGCTGTCGAAGTGACGCAACCTTTATCATATTACACTGCTGTAAAGCGGGAATTGGCTTTCGCCACTGGGAGACGCAGCGCTTTACCGCTTTACCTCTCAGATTTACTCGATCCTTTGACAATAGAAAGTATGGAGGTTTTCAAATTGGTCTTCACCTGACTATCGTGAAAGACGTTCTTGAATGTGAGGCACCCCACTGACTCGGAAAGCCCCTAGCAGAGCCTATTACTGCTGGAAAACCTAGCGACCGAGGACATTGATTCAAACCCATCTGCAGGTTTGGTGTTGGTTTGGTGAGTCCCGTTCTTTATTTAATATCTCTTCGAGCAAGTTGTGATGTGGTTCTCGGTACCACGCCTCATCTCCCTTGATCACGGGTTATATCATGATTGATCTTGGTTCTCTCATTTTTCCGTGTTGAATCGTCTTGGACTCCGTCTCTTGCGGGTGGGCCAAGAAAAGGGAGATGAGGTACTCATCAATGTAAGGACTTGGCAAGAGATAATGGATCCCCGGCGACACTGGTTTTGAGATATGTAAGCACTGAAATTGGGTGCTAGGCACCAAGGTTGATTCAAGCCGACAAGGACGAACTGGCTAACATTCTTGGTGGCTGGCCTTGACTTCGCTAGTACAGAAATTTACCGCTTACAAGTAAACACAATTGGGAACCTTTTTGACCGTCTGAATCGAATCACCCCCCAACTCTGAGTTAGCCTAACGCAGTGCTTAACCATTGCGGTGCGAGGAGCTATACCCTGTAAGTAGTATCCTACTACTAGCTATAATATCCGCGTTGATCCAAAGCTTAAAATTACTATTCAGTAACTTGTTCATTAGCTCATGGAGTCGAGATCGAAATAAGTTGAAAGGGATTGCCATGGTAATTTGTTTTGAGAGTATGTTCGAAGGGTCCATTTCTTTTTCTTAAATTCTCGATATTTACGCAATAAATAACTAAGAAGCGCCGATGATAGTCAAGCCAGATGGGAGTCACTGTTCCATGAAGAGAGTTTATGGTATATCTAATAAGCGATTCAACGCGCGACAGGGCTAGGGACTCGGGGTGTTGCGAAACGCGTCGCTTGCCGCCACTGTAGCGACAAGGTCGCGGATACTAAATTTAAGGAGGGGGCCTTCACCTGTATTATTGGGTTGAGAGTCCTGCTGAGATCCACCGTCGGAGTCAGAGGAGCTGCGATTTCCTGATGACGCGGACGGGATTCGGTATTCTACAACTGTCGAAAGAAATGAGCGTTCATATGACAAAAAGGAGTTCCCTGACTCACAAGACTCTCTATCTGCACCCGTTGGTGCTCTGAGCAACAAATCAGGGATGCTGAGGGTAACAGATCCCAAAGATCTTGATTTCTTCCTCAAAGCCGGGTGGTAGTTCAACTCGAAGCGGATTTGTGAGGATTCATGCACAAAAAAACTAAAAAAAGAAGCGTCAGGTTGGGGAAGGCTTACGCAGACCCTAAGAGGGGCAACTTGAACTCACACAGGGGTATTTGAATTCCAATTGACAATAGATCCACATTTTACACGGTCAGTGGTAAATGATTCACTGGTTGATCCAAGCAGCCTCACGGATAGTGATACAGAAGGGTCGAGGTTCAACCGTCCTGGTCTGCCTTCAAGAGCTTCGAGACTTGCAACTAATAAAAAAACCGGGATTAATATTTCATCGGAATAAATACACGATCTGAAAACGAACTGTGGAATTGAACCTTTCTTGGGTATTCAGGAGGACAAATCTTCTCTTGGGCGAAACTGGTGGAATGGAATGGCGATTAACCAGAAGGTCATCAAACGGAGAACCAGACGCAGGTATGGACTTACGTTGAGTTTTCCAGCGCCTCTCGAGGTGAGGGTGCTCGCGGAACGACCTCAATGGCATCGGGGGAGAGAAAGTCTTTGGCTGTCATGGTATCTGGAAGCGGGATATGAACGACGAGATTGGGGTAAGGGAGTAGAGTTAGAGACAATGAAAATCACAAGAAATCCAGTGTCCTTTATACCACGACACATGGCCCACACAAGACGGGCCAAGCAAGGCAGTACGCATGCCACAAATACATGGCCTGAACCAAACAACTTGAAGGAAGAAGATGTGTACCGATTTGCAAGCGCACTGCGGTTCCAGACAATTGCCCCAATCGGCGTGTGCCGAGACTTGGACTGTAGTGCAAGGATAAGCGCTGGATCACTTGCCTGTTGATTAGGCCAAGTCTCCTCGTGTAGGCCGTTGTCCCTCAATGCCAGAACGCGGTTGTGAAGAACGCCACGGTAAATGAATGCTTGTTTGTAGTACTCCTCACTTGAGACCCCGAATAAAGGGTTCTGGATAGCCCAAAGTAGCTAAGCACGGTGATGACGATTATCCGAGGCAGTGTCTGTCAATGGAATGTTCAATGTTGCGATCAAAAGGGGTACCAGTGATTTGCTCGGCAGATTCCGCAGCCTCACTGTTTCCCTCCTCTTTCCCGCCATACTTAATTTCTCAACTCAAAATTTAAGCTGGCTGTAACTGAACATGCGCAGAATGAATACGCTTCATTATATTTTTGTAGGAGGCAGAAGGGCCACAAATGTTATCTGCCACACAGCCACTTCGAGCCTTTCTTCCGGGGCCCGGTCACCTTTTGCCGTATTATCACATTTTCACCCCTCTCTAAAGTTTAAACAGTGTATAGGATAAAAAAGTTTCTAAAATTTGGCCTCTTTGTCTTCCCCAGAAATGCCGTCGAGGTACTTTTAAGTCAGCAATGGCAAATAACTTGTGGCTATGCAGCCATGTGGGCTCCCCGCGATCGTTCGTCCTTATTGCCAGCGTTGTGGTGTCCACAGTGAATTAAAATATTTGAGGCGACAGAACTCATTCCAAAGGGAGAAATAACCAAAAATTGGCAATCAGGAGCGAAATTTGAGCTTGAAAATGTTATATTTTAGTGGGACTCACAACCCTACAGACCTCGAATCCAAGAAACCGCGCGCGCCAGCACACGAGAAAATAATCACAATGTGCAGACCAATATTGAAAGTACCACTCGACTAGATAAGCCCGGCACAAAATGATTTTGGTCTCTCTTCCTATTTTTTTTGAATTCTTTACTTTCTTTCGACAAGATTCAAAAAACCATCAAAAACACCTGTATGCGACGCAAATTGGGAGGCGACACTCAGCCACTGGACCTGCTTTACTCACGCTGAGTTGTTTTTTTCACCATTCTTTTCGTGGACAGTCTTTGTATTTAAATAAGCTAACGCTACACATACGACACGATTGGCTGCACCTCATAGACAAACGCCGCTCCCTTGTCCCGTAACAAGCCCCCCAACCCTGAGCCGCTATTGGCAAGAATCAAGAATTTGACATGCACAGGAAGGGTGCGCACCACGCGCGAAGTTGCCCATTCCACTAGGCGGGTAAGCGCAACACGTCCCTCCTTATCCCCTTTCATAGCGTCCTCAGGATCAGCCTTCTCCTTCCCTAAGTTCATATGGGATTCCATGGATGACGAGGTGTCCACCAGATTGTTGCAATCCAGAACGAACACCATCGGGTCAAGTGGCTTCCACGCATATCCAGGCCGACCAACCACAAACTCTCTCAACGGCGACGCGAACAGCGCCTCGAAGCGCTTCTCCATATTCTCGTTCACGGCCCACGGGTACTTGGCGAACGCGTTGATAAAGCTTTTCGACGCGTCAGCTTCGACATTGCACGCTTGGTGGGTGAGCGTCGTCGGGAGCGCGTCGACTGTGCGCTGGGATGTGCGTGCGGGGTGATTACGAGATGGGGTGAAAGAGAAATATCCGCCGAGGTAGCCCATATCGTTCAGGCAATCCATTAGGTATGGTGTGGGTAGGGAGTTTAAGCCTGACTCGGCTTCAGATACAAGGCAGAATACGTTCCTGTTGGTTAACTTTGGTGTTTGAGGAAAGTTTAAGTCCGACGAGTCCAAGTTTGAATTCGAAGGATCGAGTTGGAAGGAAGACGAGAATACCCATTCAGATACCAACCTTACCAAATCGCCACGGTCATTCTGGGCGTCAGCGTTCAGCGCAAGTTCGGGCAGGTCCATAGGAAGGAAATTCATCGTAGAGAGTTCGGGATGAGCCACTACAGGTCCATATCAGACCACAGATTATGCACGAAAAAGCATCTAAAAACGCACCCATATGTGGAGGACATTTGATTCGCCTTGAAGATGCGGGCAAGATAGGTTTGTCCGCACTTTTCCCCGATAGAAGTTCTTGACAATGCTGAAAATAGGGCACCCAAAGCGTGGCCTTGAATTCGACCTTGTCACTCTCATATTCTGGCAGGAACGATACGGAATTTCATTTAGCACAGGTATAATCCCCAAGGAAATGCACACAGAAAGACTTACTCCTTTTCATCTTCAGATATACTTCAGTAGCCGCCAGCGCGCGGACTGCGCCATGGAGCATGTCTTTGATCAACTGCGCCACGCCCTCGCCCATTTTCGACAGCTGGCGTTCGGAGAGAGCTTCATAAGGGAGGAATGCGCGCTTGAGCGAGCTGAGGACAGCGACAGTGTTCTTATTGATATTCTGCGTCGACGGGTTGGTAATCTCTTTTCGGACGGCGTTCAAGATGCCCAGCATGATGTCGAGAAGACAGGCGAACTAAATCAATATCAGGATGTCTACACGCAAGAACAAAGAAAGAGAACCCTACAGAGGATCCGTTCATGCTTTTCCTGAATGAGGTCATTTTCTCGAAAAGATCTTGGGCTTCCTCGAGGGCCTCATGTTGGCAGTCGTTGAAGAATTGTTTGAAGTGGGATGCTGTCAGTGTTAAGTTCTTGTCTTTATCTGCCAATTCGCGGACGCCGAGGGTTAAGATCGCAAAATCGGACTTTTTCGCGGGTTTAGGAGACCTGATTGGGGAAGAAGGCCTGTTCGAAGAATTCAAGGGGATGCTTATATCGATGTCTGTCAGAGATTGTCAGAGTTCACCAAAAAAAAAGTAGAATGGTCAGTAAGATAACACGCACAAGAATCCCGCTCCTCGCCGATTTCTCTCTGTTTGAGCAACAATTCCTGAACATCCAATGGATCTGTCTTTCCCAGAACAGATTTATTCCAAAGCACGTGATTTCTCACTTCAAAGCGGACTTTAGAGGAGTTTTTGAGGTTCATCCTGATAGGTAATTATAAGTTTGATCGGTCAATTATCTCCAGAATTCCTCGGTAAACGCCACTTACACTGGCATGTTCTCGTCCCAAACCATTGTAGGAGCGCTCTTCCTGTACTCAGTTGGATATGATTCTCTCACTTCGACATTTTCAACGGATATGTAAGTTGATGCAAAGGGCTGCCATCCTGCTGACGGTAGACCGCGTAGACTCGATACTAAGAGAAGGCCGAAATCATCAGTATCAGTGAGTATACAAATGGAAGACCAACTATGAAATTGGATTCTCGTCCGTTCCTCGATGGTGACATCAATTCGTCTGGAACGAGAAGTTAGCTGATGGTTTCGTGGAGTTGAAAGGTTAGTTATACGGGGGTGCTCCTCGCTTCCCTTTCCGGTCTGTGACTTCGACCATAGGTTCGAAGGCGTCTTGTTCTGCGTTCAATTATAATGCGCGGATGTTAGCTTCAAACTCTTATATATTTGTAATCCTGTAATTCGCCCTAAACCTTCGTAGAACAGAATGAAGGCTTCAGTTGGTTTTAGGACGTAAGAATACACACTTACAAGGCACCTGGATCGCTGACTGCTAGCAGCACTGGGGGGTATCAAGGAGGGTTCAATTAAGATGAATGACTTGATGACTCGTGCCTTTTACACCGTTACCGCGTGTGATTTGGTAGAATGGCGGATGACTACCAGCAGGATGTCGTGAGCTTTTAAAGACTGCGTGCAAGGACCAGGATAGCCAAAAACGTTATCTTTTACACACCCCTCTGTACCTCACGTTGACCTCTATGAAGTGAAACGGGGATAAGTTCGGGACGAGGGGTTACAAGGCTGTGCTTGCCAAACTCGGATTCTCGGAATGTGTCAAGGTGGAGCTGAGGTCTGAATGCTTTAGCCTTTGGCCTCCGCGAATTATCAAGGTCGACCGTATCAAGGTGTATATATCCTGGCGGTTGGAGAGGTAAGGACAAATGTTCAAATGACAAGTCTTGGTGAGTGTCTTTAATCTTTTCCGGAATGGATGACGGAGGTCACGGAGCTTCCGTGGATCTCGAGCGCCAGAGACATCCGCTTTGGTCACAGGTATGGATGCGCGATTTTCGCAATGGTAACTTTACATGGAGAAGATTCTGAGAAGGGAAAGATTATTTTAAACCCAAGGAACGGTAGTTTTGAAGGGGCGACGGAGATGTATACGTCACGTGACATCCAGATCATCGTGGCAGCACTGAAATAATTCAATCCCACTCTTCTTTGACGACGGTCAGGTTAAGAGAAGGCTCTATACTGACCGCAAGACTCTGACGGCCGCACTTACGGCGTTTCACGATGGTTTCACGGCGAAACAAAATGTTCAACTGGGCTTCACTCGCTTTCCTGCTCTCGTTTACGAGCGTTTTCTTTGGGGTTACCCGGGCGGCAGTAGATGACAAGACACGGCTGGGGAACAATACTATCGACCGGGTGAGTCATTTCCTTTGCCAATGGGGGCAGTCTGTTTCCGAGAGTCAAGGAGTCTTGGTTTCGTACAATATTCGATGGGGATAGGATGGAGACAATTGGCAGGACTCTGGAACACTCAAGCGCCTAATTTGACCTTCGAATTAACAATAACAATAATATTCCCTACAACAGACTCTACAACTTCGCACACATTCAATATTTGCGCCATACATCGATCACGACCTACAGAACCGGTTTGTACTCCTATAAATTCCTTTTACTCTCTTCTTTATTAACCTGTGCTTTCTTTAGCTGGTGGGACTTTGGTGCAGATTCCTATGTGGTTCGTGTTCTTTCGTTCGTTCGCTTGGTTCCACAGCTTTACATTTTTTGCCTATCAGAACACCAATAAGTACATCCGCCTAACGAGGAAAAGGCCCTCACAAATGGTGCGTAGGTTGTCTCGTTTGTATTTTTTCCCCTTTGTTTAATTTCATTATCAACAGGGATGGTTATGGTCCCGCCTCGCACTCACACCATCCAACTTTGTCATCGAAGTCGAGTTCAAGATCACAGGCGACTCCTCCCATCTCTTTGGAGACGGCCTTGCGATGTGGTTAACAAAAGGCCGTGCTGAACCTGGGCCCGTTTTCGGCAACAAAGGTATACATTCAAATTGGAACTTCGATTCATTATGTGTACTTACTCCTTATTTGCTTCCAGACGAATTTACGGGTCTAGGCATCTTCCTTGACACGTAAATATCCATCGACCTTTCTCCATATATCATCATCCCAACTGAAATGCCCTTTTCTCTCAGATACGCCAACGCTAAGCACTCCTACTC
>Ga0307513_10003790_pt1 | contig 20382 bp, 18 predicted proteins | sample 15_EM_MG_FD_202174 | JGI IMG/M metagenome (GOLD analysis project Ga0307513, IMG submission 202174) | Populus trichocarpa ectomycorrhiza microbial communities from riparian zone in the Pacific Northwest, United States - 15_EM | ecosystem: Host-associated > Plants > Roots > Unclassified | place...
ATGTACTTCTCTCAGTGATGCCGTCAACAACGAAGCGACGAGCCCCTTCATCAACGAGCACGTTTATGGACCTGTACGCTGTGTAATGTAAGGGTGTGGTGATGGTGTCCGCCACCACGTCGTAAGGGTTCCCATCCTCTGCCCACTCCTCGAGGACTACGTCCGCCTGTGTAGCTGGAGTCGAGATATGCTATAATGAAGCAATCGCAGCTTTAAAACGCGGGGTAATGATCGTGGCTTTGGCTTCCACTTCCGGTTGTCACGCGCCGCGCGTGCACGACCTCTGAAGTGGTCATGACCAAAAATAAAAGGGCGATTCAGAGACCCCCCGGTTAGCCAGCCAGCTGTTCACATAGTACTGGGTATTTGGTCCCGGCTATGCTATACGCCGCTGTGCGCGTGCCCAGATCACACAGCGTCTCTGCGAGTTTGGGCTGGCGCCGTTGGAACTGGGACGCTGCGATAGGTGAGACACGTGCACATTATGTAGAAAGTACGGAGAAATCGTTCTGAGTGTTCTTCAATTGACATTCGTATGGGATTGAAGGTGTCTGAAGATGGGGGGCCCAAGGAGGACCACCGCCGCCAAGCAGAAACGTGTTCTACAAACGTATAGAATGAAGAGTGTTACAAGTGCAAAGTAAAGGGCTAGAGGGAGAAGGGACTAGAACTTCAATAACTGAAGATACACCAACTACAACACAGAGTCCAGAGGAAAGAAAGACTAGGGCTGTGTACTGTTGAAAATTTGGGTCCAAGAGGTTCCATAGGCAAAATCATCGAAATCAAGAGAAACTGGCCTAACATGAGATGTAGGGGGGATTGTCAGACGAGCGTGTGAATGCAAGCCGAGACGACAGTCTGGGGGTACCCAGAATAAGAGGCGACCTTCCAGGTCGTGTACCCAACCATCCGCATCTGGCGGTGCATAAAAATGAGGTTGTGTTGGTTTAGAGGAGAAAGGATATTGGATAGAAACGCGTCGAAATATTTCCCACACATGGGCGGTGTGGTGATCGGATCCAGAGACAATACGCTGCCCATCAGGAGAGTAAGCAACGGACGACACGCACCCAGTATACCCCTCTATAGGGTTGCCAACTGTAGCATGAGTCTTGGCATCCCAAATCCGAATTGTGTAGTCATCAGATCCGGAGATGATCAGCTGCCCATCAGGAGAGTAAGCAACGGACCTCACGGTCCCAGAATGCCCCTCTAAAGCTTTTCCGACTGCAGCACCAGTCTCGGCATCCCAGATCCGAATGGTTTCGTCAGAAGATCCGGAGATGATGTGTTGTCCGTCAGGAGAGTAAGCAACAGACCACACGGCCCCAGAATGCCCCTCTAAATGTCTGCCAACTGCAGCACCAGTCTTAGCATCCCAGATCCTAATGGTGTCGTCAAAAGATCCGGAGATGATACGCTGCCCGTCAGGAGAGTAAGCAACGGACATCGCCGCCCCAGAATGCCCCCCTAATGGTTTGCCAACTGCAGCACCAGTCCTAGCATCCCAGATCAGAATGGTGCCGTCATAAGATCCTGAGATGATGCGCTGCCCATCAGGAGAGTAAGCGACGGACATCACGGACCCAGAATACCCCTCTAAAAGTTTGCCAATTGCAGCACCAGTCGTTGCATCCCAGATCCGAATGATGGGGTCATAAGATACGGAGATGATGTGTTGCCCATCAGGGGAGTTAAGAACGGACATCGCGGTCCCAGAATGCCCCTCTAAAGGGTTGCTGACTGCCGCAATAGTCTCAGTATCCCAGATCCGAATTGTGCCGTCATAAGATCCGGAGATGATGTGCTGCCCATCAGGAGAGTAAGCAACGGATGTCACGGACCCACAATGCCCTTCTAAAGGTTCGCCGACTGCAGAACCAGTCTCAGCATCCCAGATCCGAATGGTACAGTCAGAGGATCCGGAGATGATGTGCTGCCCATTAGGAGAGTAAGCAATGGACGTCACGGACTCAGAATGCCCCTCTAAAGGGTTGCCAACTGCAGCACCAGTCTCAGCATCCCAGATCCGAAGGCTGCCGTTATAAGTTCCAGCGATGATGTGTTGCCCATCAGGAGAGTAAGCAACGGACATCACGGACCCAGAACACCCCTCTAAAGGTTTGACAACTGCAGCACTAGTCGATGCATCCCAAATCCGAACGGTTTCGTCATCAGATCCGGAGATGATATGCTGCCCGTCAGGAGAGTAAGCGACGGACGACACGGGCCCAGAATGACCCTCTAAAGGTTTGCCGACTGCAGCGCCAGTCTTAGCATCCCAGATCCGAATGGTTTTGTCATCAGATCCGGAGATGATGTACCGCCCATCAGGAGAATAAGCAACGGACCACACTGTCCTATCATGCCCCTCTAAAGGTTTTCCAACTGCAGCACCAGTCCCAGCATCCCAAATCCGAATGGTTCCGTCGTCAGATCCGGAGATGATGTGCTGCCCATCAGGAGAATAAGCAACGGACCAGACAGGCCCAGAATGCCCCTCCAAAGGTTTTCCAACTGCAGCACCAGTCGATGCATCCCAGATCCGAATGCTGTCGTCAGAAGATCCGGAGATGACATGCTTCCCATCAGGAGAGTAAGCAACAGACATCGCGGCCCCAGAATGCCCCTCTAAAGGTTTGCCAACTGCAGCACCAGTCTCAGCATCCCAGATCCGAATGGTGCCGTCATAAGATCCTGAGGTGATGTGCTGCCCATCGGGAGAGTAAACAACGGACTCCACACTCCCCATATGCCCTTTTAGAGCCTCTCCAACCACAGCACCGGTCTCGGCATCCCAGATTCGAATGGTTGTGTCATCGGACCCAGTGATTATGTGGCTCCCATCGGGGGAGTAACAAATGCAATTGACACTGCCAGTGTGTCCAATCCAATTGAATGGTGGCGCTGGCCATGACGCCAATTTCCCTCTTTGCATTTGGATGCCTTTAGTGAACCTTGTGCTGAAGATCTCCAGCAATGGTGACTCTGCAGGTAAGAACGGTCGCGTTGAAATATAAGTGTGTGGGGCGCTGATGGAGATGGGGCTGTGGAAGGTAATGATGAAACGACAAATGTCCTGAATTCTCTCAAGGAGGGTTAAATCGGTATCCTACAGCGGATTAGAATCATTTTGGGATGCAGACTAGTACAAGAACTGACCTTGACCAATGATATCACTCCTCGAAGGCTTGGGGCACCAATCGAGACCATTCCCATCACGCTTAATACCTCAATCCAAAATAGCGGGTATAATCCTTCAAAGAATTTCTTCAAGCTTCCCAATATGGCGTTATGCTGGATCATGTCGGGAGTAGAGCGAAGATGGGTCGACCAATACAGACAACTATACTGCAAAGGCTCTGAAATGTTTTGTTCAACTCGCGATGGGAGGTCTTTGATGTCGGTATTGGCGAGCCGGGAATCCTCTAGCTTGCAGATATTGAAATGGAGTTGTTTGACCATCATTTGGAGACAAGCAATGCCCTGCTGCATGTGTGCGGCTCGGAGATCGGTCTGATACTCGCAGCGATTGCTGGCAAAAAATTCAGAAATCGACAAATGCCGGACACGAATTGCCCCATTGGTGCCTTCGTCTCGATATAGCAAAGAGCTGAGATCACCCGCCCACTTTTCAACGAAATTCGGTTCCACCCCTGCCAGTTCTGCAATCGTCTCTTTGCGTAGTGGACGGTATTGGGCTGTTATAATTACTGCAATCACCCGCCAGAACCTGGCAATCTTGCTATGCGTTTTTAGGATACTGGAGTAGAGGCTGTACAGGGATTCCAAGCCAGCTCTCGCTGAGCCTTGCAAGGCTTCCTTCAAGCACTCTTTGGGGTTCTCGCATTTCACAAGGGCAAGAACAAGAATTTTGATGAAGATGAAAAGCCCGTCCGCCCGCAAGATGAGTCTGTTGAAGAGCGATTCTTCTGGCCAAGGGGTGGGGAGGAACCATGTTGAGGCCAGTAAGCCGAACTGGTGTTGGGCAAAGGATCGCAAATCAGCAGTTCCTCCTTGATCTGTACCCAAATCATATTTTGCTGCAGTACCCAAAGAACGGATGATATCGACTTCGGGTCTGCTGGTGATGATAATCTTGAGCCACGAAGCTAGTGTGGCCGCGTCGATCAGAACCTTCAGGATGTCTGCACGACTCTTGGTATTCCCACACTCATCGAATGCATCGATGACAACGAGTGTATCTGGATTCGAGTGGCAAGGAATGGAGCGAATGAACTCAAGGAAGAGAGTGCCCTCTATTGACTGTGGTGCCATGTGTTGGTTTTTTTGCAGATATTCCGCTACAATCGATCGAAAAGGGGGGGAGGTTTTGGAAAGTTGGTAGATGAGGGTCGGAAATATATTTCTGGGCTGGCTCAAATTCGTGTCATCTCTCCGACAGAAAATGGCTCCAGCAAACTGCTTTCGTTCATCAAGTTTTTTACAGATGGAATGAGCCAATGATGTTTTGCCGATTCCGGGTGATCCGTAGATCCAGTATGGAGTGCCCTGGAGAACGTCCTTCTGCCCCAGACCATTGGTCACCCAGGCGATGATTCGATTGAGGATGGATTCCCGCGTGCCTTCCATACAGCAGAGCTCCAGGTCGTAGCTGGTCTCGATGGGTTTAAGTCGCCCCTTTAGCCAAAGGACTTGCTGGACTAGCTCTATATGAAAGGACTGAGATTGGGCCTTCACCGATTTGGGAACCACATTTGCTTACTAGTCTCATTGGCTAGACGCAGAGCTTCGACATTCACTGCGCGGTCGAAATCTTGAATGACCTTGGTCAGCTCTTCACCCATTTCTTCAGTCCTCTCCGGGTGGACCAACCCACCCAGCGTCCTCTCTGCGATCATCAGCAACTTGGAATCCAGACCGGGTGATTGGCTACCAGAACGCTCACGTCGGACATAGTCACACGAAAATTTCGCGACCCTTTGCATTACTTCGAACATTCGCGGGATGGTTTTCTCCAATATTTCAGTCTCTTCGTAGACGATTTCATCTGGAACCTTGTTTGCAAAAAATGAAATGCGGTGCAACCGGTCCAAAAGGCCCGCCGGCATCTGGTCGTATTTGGTTTGTTCTTGCAGGAGCTAAACAGTCGGGCGTTACCTCTGCTCCTGATACGCTGCTAATAGTGAGCACAAACCTCAAACGTGACTTTGGCGATACTGAACGCGGCCTTGGCGATGTCGTTCAACTAAAAGGTGTCAACGCCTTGTAGGTTCCATATGGGAGGACTGACCTCCGCGAATGCAGCCCCAAATTTAAAGACCTTCTCCAAGGCTTTCTCCGTCGATTCTTTCATCAGTGGGGAGTAATTCTCCAACAAATCTTCGAGTTTCTTGAGCGATAGGCGTAGAGATTCCGCCTACGTGAGGATCATTAAACGGTTGGGGTGCGCAGTCGCAAGGGGACGAACGGTAACTTCTGCGGAGAATTGTAATTCTAGAGACACATGATGATTTCCAACAGCAACGACCTCTGCGCTTCTCTGTGAGATATGATATGAGTGGACTGGCTTGGATGACGACTGACCTTGTAATACTAGCTCGTGTGCTTTGGAGGTCCAATACACATCGTAAAGGTCCTGAAGGTTGATCTCTTTGATAGCTTGTTCCTTCTTTGGCCACGGTAGATGTGCGCGCTTCATTTGAATCTCTACGCGCATCTGGGATGTCAAAGACACGTCTCTACACACGCACAGGTTTCAGGGATTGCACGCAGTGAGCAAGCAAGTGACATACAGGGGTGTTACCAACGCCCACGTCCGTTTGTCTTTCTGCCCTAATTCTCTCTCCTCACTTTCCACAAACAATCTCGGCCTAAGCTTGAGTTTTGGAATGTCTTGCAGTGTAATCTCTGTTTGTTGCCTGACATCAGTGGTATGGCGCGAATTGAGGTGAAGCGCCGCACGGTCTAGGTACAGGCTTGGGTATTATCAGCCAGGATACCGCGCTAGCCGTCAAGGGTGCTCACAGTGTCTTTTTCTTGGTTTGCTGAGTCGCCATGACTTGACCACTTGCGGAGCTTGAGAGGTCCAGGCAAGAGAGGGACGAGCCAAACACGATCAATCCTCGTGGGATTAGCGCGGACCCCCAACCGAATGACGTGTGCACCGTGACTGTGACGTGACTGTGACGTGACTGCGACGTGACTGCGACTGGCGCGCATGCATCTCCGTACAAGTACCTAGAGGCATGGACAATGCGTACGGATCGTGAAGCAAATGAGCGGGCCACAGCTTCGAGGGCCTGGAATCCCGGTCTCTCGTATTTCGCGAGGAGGGGCATAAGCGAGCCTTCGTATTGAGGTAGACACACGTCTTTGGACACGACAAGAGCACGGTAAGTAATTGATTGTTCCACAAGCAGTCACTTTGGTGTACAAACAGGCTATAATGAACATCGAATGCTAGGATGCGAGATTCCGAATGGTTAATTTGTTTGGAGATGATGATATGAGTTTGGCGATTGGACCAGAGGGAATTCCGTAGTCGAATAAGGAAATGTATAAAGATTCAATGGGTATTATTGGGGGGTCATATGTTGGGTACTTGAGACCGAAAAGCAGTTGGAGTTGGGACCAGATTTTGGGAATGATTTGGAATGTACGGAAAAAGGAAACGGCCGCATTTTTGTCGGCCGCAGTCTTGTTATTGAGCAAAGAAAGTGGAATATTTTCCAAGCAGTTTCGGGGTGTAAACTATATTAGATGCCTCCTGAAGCTGCCGACTCGTGGCGGTTGGAAAACATAAGCAGAGCAGAGGGGCGCGTTCTGAGCCGGTTCTTCGGGTGAGATGGGCGATACTTCGATTATTCTGGGTCAGCCCGGCTTGTTGGAGTGGGAGGGCCCCTCTTGCGGTCACCTAAGAAGTTACATCCTAGGCGGAAGAGGTTGACATGCAAGGCATCGACACTCGACCGCCAATCGTTTTCCTCCTGCAGGTCCTTGTTCCTATCCTTGTTCCTATCCTTGAGTTTCTTGCACTCGTCTTCCTTCTTAATTGTACAACTCTCCACGGAGAGTGTCTTCGTCGTCCTTGAGGTCAAGAGACGCCAGCTCGAGGCTCAAGGAGCTCCAGTTTGCTGATACAGTTCGTCCGGTAGTTGCATCATGTCCGTCGTGCTGTCTCTTGTTCACGAACGCACGTGACGATCTCGACGAACTCAGCACGGGAATGAGTGTTCCTTACAATCAACGCCGGCTCACTGGGCGTATGAGGGGGCCAACCAAAGGCTTCTGAAGAACCTAAATTAATCTTCCATTCGTTTCTTCGTTTCTTATATACATCCATTTGCTTTGGAGCACAGTACACACATATCTACCGCTTATCCTCAGCACTCACTGTTAGAAAACGGATTGCGCCTCACCGGGTAAAGCTGACAAAGTGCGAAAACGGCGCAATTGGCGACCGTCGTCGAGTCTCGGGAAGCTTCGGGAAGCTTCGGGAACACGCAATGTACGTGTAAGTGCGGACTGTACTGGGAACTCAGCGCCTCAGTCGTTTGCCCACATTGAACGTGAGCTCCCTTGATTGCTTGCGACGTTTCGACTAAATGTACTTGTAATGACTTCTACAAAGGTATTGAATACATAGTGGTTTGTCTACCATTGAACTAACTTCTACAAAGTCGCTTCTTGTCACTTACATCTCAGGGATCCCATGGACTCCTTGCCGTGCCTCCTACGCCCGCCGTCAGAGCTTGTGAATTTCCGTCTTCATCAATGACGAAGCAATCCTCGAGACGGATTCCGATCTTTTCAAGCGTCAGCGAGCGCGTTATAAGCTACAGAAGGAAATCCCACCTCGTCCGGAATGTAGATTCCCGGCTCATTGGAAAAGGCGTTTCCGACGGAAAGTCTAACGCTGTTACCACCGCGTAGATACGGTGCTTCGTGCATTTGTAGTCCGATGCCTGAGTGAGCCCATCAATACCAACTCAGGGAATTTCGATATATATCACACCACTTACCGTGACCGAGTCGATGAGTAAACTACTTGCCCAGGCCCTTTCCCGCAATCACATCCCTTGCAGCTGCATCGACATCGCTTGCGAGCGTGCCCTCCTTGGCTACTCTTGCAGCCACGAGCTGGGCGGTTTGCACAAGGAACCACTTTTCGAGCGCCTGCGCAGGAATGCGCGAATCCCGCAGTGCGAAGGTACGTGTCAGGTCGGAGTAGTAGCCGTGCAATGTCCCCCCAATGTCGAAGAGAACAAGGTCGCTGGATGTCAGGGTCCGGTCTGTGCCGCCGCTGTGTGGCAGAGAGGCATTTTCTGTGCTCCGCGACATTAGGACTTGATATGAGCAATAGTGTTAAGAACTATTACCTCCAAAGAGCACGAGGCCATCGCCATCTCTCAATCCGGCCGCTGCAAGCGCAGTGCGAATCATTGCCCGTGCCTCGGACTCCCGCATACCGATGTACATCTTGCTTCGGACCAGTCGAAGTGCTTGTAATGTGGCCTGAACGAGGGGAAGTAAGGTCTCTTCCAATAATTTGTTCATGGGCTCACAGCACACCTCGTTTGCGCATCGAAGAATTTGAATCTCCTCCTCAGTCTTGCATTCCCGAATTGCCGTGACTTCTGGAGGTGTGTTATGGACCTGGTAATCGAGCTTAGAGACGGCGGTCGCAAGTCCGTCTACAACGAAGAAGCGGGCCCCTTCATCAACGAGCACCCGTGTGGGTCTGTACACTGTAGAACGTAAGGGTGCGATGATGGTGTCTGCCACCAGTTCGTAAGGGTCCCCATCCTCTGCCCACTCTGCGAAGACTACATCCGCCTGTGTAGCCGGAGTCGGGATATGCAATAATGCGGCGCGTGCAGCTTCAAAATGCGGAGTGACAATCGTGACTTTGGCTTGCACCTTTGGTTTGCCAGAAGTTATAGACTCGTACACGACCTGGGGGTGATCACGACCAAGAAGGGCCTTTCAGAGACCCGCCAATCAGACAGCGAGATATTCGCATAGTACTGGGCATTCGGTCCAGGTTCTGCGATATACGCCGCTGCGCCTAAATCATACAGCGTCTCTACAAGTTTGGTCTGGCGCTGTTGGAACTGGGATGGTGCGATAGGCGAAACGCGTGCACAATGCGTAGAAAGTACGAAGAAATCGCTCTGTGTGGATGTTTCAACGGCACTCGTATGGGATTGAAGGCGTCTGAAGATGCGGAGCCCAAGGAGTATCACCGCCGCCAAGCAGAAACCTGTCCCCAAAGAGTACTAGAATGCAGGGGTTACTATTACTTTGCTTCAGAGAGGGGAAGAACGGCTCACTCGACTTCTGGGTCGGGGTGCTGGCGGGAGGCTTGCAGCTAGATGGCTTACTTTCTCCATTTCTCCAGGCACAGTACTTTATCTGAACCACCGTCGTATCAGAAACCGATCGCGCGCTGACTTTCGGCTCGTGGGAGTGACCGGGTTTAAAGTTTAAATAGTGGTGTTGACTCCTGGCAGGGCCCAGGCAACCTTACCCTTGACACTTCCAGAACTCGCTGGGCACGTATAGTCTCATCTGTACTGGGGTACTCTCACGTCTTTGAACACGACAAGAGCACGGGAAATAAATTGATTGTTCCACAAGCAGTCACTTTGGGGTACAAACGGGCTACAATGAAGATTGAGTGCGAGGATCGAATGTTAGGATGCGAGATGTGTACTCCGCGTACACGCCGACCTTGGACAGAATGCACGAAGAGGACACTGCTGCGAAGATGCTTCAGTCTAGTAAACCCTGAAATGGAGTATAAATCATGCTATTTTACTGGAATAGTCTTCTCCTTCGGCCTCACAATGACACTGATTCGAGTGTAATGTAGGAATTATTTTTAGAGATGTAAGACCTCCCTGCGACCTGACCAGCCTTCTAGTAACAAATTCGTTGTTCTTGGCTCCATTTTTAATATCGAGTAAACAACTCACATAGTTCAGAATTGGATTCTGATGTTCCAGAAGCCATCTCGTTGAAGATCGCTAAGAAATCTTCGAAAGCGCAGAACAAGATCGCAATACCCAGTGTGTTCCTCTCCCTCTCCTCTTCTTTTCAACCCTGTGGGGCATCCTTTCGTGGTCTTGACGTTTGTGTAAAAAGAATTTGGGTCGAAGAGTCGTGAAAGACAAAAGCAGAGCCCAGGACGCGCGGTTGAAAGCTGCAAAGGAGGAGGCAGCGAATAATTGCCCAACGGAGTCTGACCCATCCTCGGAGGACACGGCGGAGGGAAGAAAGGACCATCGGTGCGACAACGAAGACCGGTGGCGTTACTCTCCCTGAGGACGACGGTGACGATGAGGAGCGGGTCAATGTGCGGCCAAAGAGGAAAAAGAAGAAGAAGACCCGACCCAAAAGAGGATACAGGTGCGAATGGAAGCCGTTATGCACGATGCATCGGAAGAGGAGGGCACGACGGAGAAGACTCTGGATGGTGACTTTGCGCTTGGTGAAGACGCCAGTATTGCAGGCGAAGGCGGGGAACTGGAGGGGATATCGGTGGACGATGAAGAAATGAAGGACCCCGAGGCCGACGACGGCGACGACGAATGGGCCGACCTACCGGAGTGCCAATCAGTTAGGGTGTTTAGACTGCTCGACTATCAGCCAGCTATCACGTCTTCAAGGGAATCCAGGATGTCCTTGGGAGATTCTGGTTACCTTCCCGATGAGCCGCCCAGGCTGCCGCTGCGATCACGCCGCGCGTGGAAAAGCCGACGGGTGCTCGGGCGAAAGCGGTGGAAAGGAAGTAGAGGACTCGGAAAGGGGTGAGGGGTGAGTACCTGGTCATAGGGTGAGTGACATACAAAACGGGAGGGGTCTCCAGTGAATCATCACTCCACATCTTCCTTTTTTTGATATAGTCCGCGGACGGTGAGAGTCACGACACCTCCTAACCTCGTGTTTATGGCTCCATATGCCGTCCTTTCGGGACCCGCGCAACGGTTAGTGAGGCAACACCTTAAGGTGGCTTGGCTACCAAGGGTTGGGAGAAACGACCAGGTCTGGATCACAAGGCAATCCCCGAGACGCATTCCAATCTTATCGAGCGTCGGCGACAAAAATCCTACCTCGCCCGGAATGTAGATTCACGGCTCATTGGAAAAGGCGTTCCCGATGGCAAGTCTAATGCTGCTACCACCACGTAGGTATGGTGCTTCGTGAATTTGTAGTTCGATGCCTGAGTTACCAACTCAACTCAGGCAATTTCAATATATTCACACCATTTACTGTGGCCAAATCGATGAGTAAACCACTTGCCCAAGCCCTTTCCCGCAATGACATCCCTTGCAGCAGCATGGACACCGCTCGCGAGCGCGCCCTCCTTGGCTGCTCTTGCAGCCAACAGCTGAGCGGTTTGTGCAAGGGACCACCTTTCTAGCGCCTGCGTAGGAATGCGCGAATCCCGTAATGCAAAGGTACGTGTCAGGTCGGCACCCGCTGGATACCCGACACTCTAACGGAGTTCCTCCACCATTCCGGCCTATCCTTGACCCCCTTTCCAGGCGGCCAGCCGTATTGCTTAGGGATGTTCTCTCACCCTGAGTTGCTGGTCTACCATCAATCCAGAATCCCGAGGACTCAATGCTGAGGTCATGTATCCTGAGTGGATATTCCAGCTTCTGCACTCTGATACCTAATATCTCACCAAGCAGTTCACTGTGCGTGGGTATCATGGGTCCCATTGGGGTCCAAATCTCGAACGGCGCCCTTGTTGGAGTTGGTGATTCTTCTCCAACGAGGGCCCGGTAGTGCAGCGGTTAGCACGCCCTTCCGGTATTAGGGAGACCCATGGTTCGATCCCCGGTCTGGCCTTTTCTTTTCTCCTCCCACAGCCCTCCCCGGTTACCATTGGTCTTGGTTGAACGAGCCTCGTGGTGGCGGGCTGTGGGCTTTCAACCAGCACGCTCGACTCACAAGGACCGCTTGGTTGGCATAATGTCGCAACAATGGCTCGAGTTGAACGATCTAGCCTCGACTTCAAGGTTGCCCAGTTTGCCGCTTCAGGGACGGACATCGGGCAAACCGCGTCGTGTGCGTGTGGGTCACCTCCAACCTGACCTTTGACAGTAATGATAACTTTTCAGTAGGGTCTCAACCGACACCCCGGTAGCGCTAGCGTTGTATTTCCTGTGGAGATCTGGCTCTTGATCCTGGGACTTGCACACGTCTATCGGGTAGCAGCTGTCAGAATTTGGGCTTTCGAGGATTCGTTTCGTCTTCCATGCCCATGCATCAGGTTTTGGTATTACATTATAGACCCCCGGTTGCTTAGCTTTTCCCCTCATTTCATATCCATTTCGTACGCGTTTCGCCTGTCATTTACTATATAGGTCGTCCGAGTTTACAGGGTAATATACAAGTATTATTCGCAGTCCCTCCGCTCGCACAGTATCTTAACAGCAGCTCGTGGCTAGCCCACTCTCCTAGCTCCCCCATAATGTTCTCCGATCGTGTGTTGAACATAACTACGCGGCGCTGACCTTCCGCGACTTCCGTGCCTCTCCTAGGTCACCTCGGTTCTCCCAACCCTATCCAATCTACCGGGCCCGCACCCATGCACACTGTACGCATTCCTTCTGCAGCTCACGGTGTCTCCTAATGCTCAGCTCGGGCCTACCTGGCACGGATAATGACCTGCATGGGGGGCTGACACAATCCAAGGGCGGCGACGCCAGCGCCGTTGCTGGCGAGGCCCTCCTGGTCTCCGTAGGTGTGACGATGGGTGCCCCGAGGTGGCGAGGGCTTCTAGCTGATTACCGAGAGCTACTTGGGATATAAATGCGATGTCGTGGGGAGCAGAGTAATGAACATGCACACTACTTGTACAGGTGTGACTGACTGCTGAAGCAAGTCCCCGCATGTTCACTCGCCGACACCGCGGATTTGCTTTGTCTTCGTCGAAATCGTTTCTATTCGACGGTATGCACGCTCCAGTGTAAAGGCTAAGTCGCGCGAGGCTCAGTATGCGGGTGTAAACTCAACATCTATTACGGTACCTAAGTCGCGCGACTAGAGAAGGAATAAGAGACGAAATGAATACAAAGGAGACACTCACAGCCCAGTATAGTATACGGGTGCAAACTGGCCTGTGAGTTTCGACACAGAGGGATTTATATACGTTCCAACCCCTGTACATCATCGTATACACTGTGCACAGACCACGAGACGTCCAAGAAAGTAGTCGATCGGCAGTGTACCGATACTCCTATCTCCGACATCCAGTAGCGTGGCTAACGACTTCTCGACGGTCTGAGCGCGCTTACGAGCGCTTACGAGCGACTTCTGAAATTTACTCCCGGAGTCTGGAGGTCCTCAGCGGTGTGGCTACTGGCCTGGCGTCTTCAGCGCTCATAACCAGCTTGGTCGCCCACTCGGATGAAATAATCGTGTTTGTTGGGGCCCGCTACAAACACGTAAGGATACAATAACGAGAGTGTGGGCTCTTATATATCCCAGAACGTGTCCACGTGATACCGGGCTCCACACCCCGAACAACCAGTGCACTGAGCGCTCGGATATCGAATCCCAAATTGCAACACTTTTCAGCCAGCACGGTCGACTCACAAGGACCTCTTGGTGGGCATAATGTCGCAACAACGGCTCAAGTTGAACCATCTAGCCTCGACTTCAAGAATGCCCAGTTTGCCGCTTCAGGGACGGACATCGGGCGAATCGCATCATGTGCGTATGGATCACCTCCAACCCGGCCATTGACAGTAATGATAACTTTTCAGTAGGGTCTCAACCGATACCGCGGTAGCGCTAGCGTCGTATTTCCTGTGGAGATCTGGTTGTTGATCCTGGAAACCCTGGCGCTACGAGATCTCTACTCCCTCACTGTAACATCCAAGTTTTTTTATAATAACTTCACTTCTATCTACCTCAACCGGGTTGCGCGCGAGGGTATACCTAAACGAGAACTACTCACCTCGGCAAGGACAAGGACGCCTTGTTCGTGGATGCTCCCTTCTTCCTTCCCTGATTACACAGGTACTGATTTCCTCAACAACAGGTAGCTTTATTCTATTTTACGCCATTTCGCTCATTGAAGCCATACTCGCGGGAATATTAGTAGCAAAGTCACCAGACTTATCCCACATGGCCTGCTGTATTTATATCGTCATCTCGTGTTTCTGTACCCTTTGGATGGCCTACGTTTACATTTTGTCCCTCTCTGCCCCAAGCTGGATAACGCCCTGTGTTCTTTCCATGTAAGTTGCTATCTTTCCTGGAAAAAGCGAAACTTATCCTAGCGCCAAACCTTAATGCAATAGATGGGTCTTTTGGATGTTGCTCTGGTTATCGAGTATCATCATCGGGCATGTCGTGCTGGCCAACAACGATTGTAGTTCGAATCCCATCGAGTCGCGGAAGACTGCTCCCTTTTACTGTGGACTATGGAAACCGGTCATCGCATTCACTTGGATGGAATTGTGAGTATTCCGATTTTACTCCAATTCCACGACCCCCCCTGACAGTCCAATCAGGGCACTTTCGACGGCTTATCCATGGTTGGGATAGGAATATGTTCAGAATCTGTCGCCCGTGTCCTCATGACCCACAGTAGCGCTAGTTGAGACTGGTCGGCCTAAGCCGCTACGGTATTTGCTGACGTGGCTTATTTCACGTATATCCCGTGAACATTGTTTGAGTTCCGTCCTGCTGCTGTCTATAAGGCCGATGTATCGGGAATTTGTCAGCTCAGCGATTGAATTGTGTTGGTACTATCCGTTGAGCTTATACCATAATGTGACACCCTGTGGATCATTCGCTTTTAAATAGTGTGGCAACTGCGAGGTTAATGCCTCGTCCACTCCAAGGCGCCTCTATGGGCATTTGTTGTCCGTAAGAACGAATATCTGATGCATGTCGGTTGGGTTATCCAATAGTCTTTCCCCGAGTCCAATATTATAATTCGCGCTTGGGCACTCTCTTCCCATCGACCTCGCTATGACACTGATTTGAGTGCAATGGCTCTTATAAGGATTCGCAAGAGCCATAGGAATTGTTTTTAGAGGTGCGACCCAAACTTAGACCTCCCCGCGACCTGACCAGCCTTCTAGTAACGAATAATTCGTTGTTCCTGGCTCCAGTTTTAATACCGAGTAAACATGCCACATGTCTCATAATCGGATTCTGATGTTCCAGAAGCCATCTCGTTGAAGACTGCTAAGAAATCTTCAAAAGCGCAAGACAGGACCGCAATACCCAACGTGTCCCTCTTCCTCTCCTCTTCCTGTGGGTCACCCTTTTGTGGTCCCGACATTTGTGTGAACTTTTTGGGTTGTAGAGTTGCGAAACGTGCCAAGGACAAAAACAGAGCCCGGGACGCACGGTTGAAACCTGCAAAGGAGCAGGCAACGAATAATCGCTCAACCGAGTCTGACCCGTCCTCGGAGAAACACGGTGGAGGGAAGAAACGACGATCAGTGCGACGACGAAGACCAGTGGTGTTACTGCTACTGCCTGAGGACGACAATGACGGTGAGGAGCGAGTCAACATGGGGCCAAACGAAGAAGAAGAAGCAGAAGAAGAAGACACGACACTGAAGGGGATACGGGTGCGAATGAAAGCCGCTATGCACGATGCATCGGAGGGCACGACGGAGGAACCAGAAGGGCTTTCCGATGGCGATGGCGATGCGGAGGCGCTGGATGGTGACTTTGCGCTTGGTGAGGACAGGGAACTGGAGGGGGTATTGGCGGACGATAAAGAAATGAAGGACCCCGAGCCCCACGACGACGAATGGGCCGACCTACCGGGATCCAACACATCCTTGGTTGGGCGATCCTGGTTACCTCCACGATGAACTGTTCGCCCGGGCTGCCGCTGCGATTACGGCGGCGCGCATGCAAAAGCCGACGACGGTGGTCGTGCGAAAGTGGTGGAGAGGAAGAAGAGGAATCGGAATCGGATGAGGGCTAGGGACTTGGTCGTAGGGTGGGTGATATAAAAAAGGGGAGGTGTCTAGAGACCAGAGAATCACTCCTCCCTCATCTTTTTATGATATAGTTTGCGGACGGTACAAGTCGCCGAGCCCCTCAACCCCGTGGTTATGGCCGCGTATACCGTCCCTTCAAAACCTGCGCAACGGTTCGTGAAGCAACACCTTAAAGGTGTCTTGGCTACCCAGGGTTGGGAGAGACAACCAGGTCTGAATCATAGTAGTTATGTCGTGACGTGGTACTGACGAGAATATTCCTTACAGTCAGCGTTGGTTCACTGGTCGTACAAGGTGGCCCAGCCAAAGGTTTCCGAAGAACTTAAACCAATCTTCTATCCATCTCTTCATCTCTTATATACATCTATTTGCTTTGGAACACAGTACACGCATATTTACCGCCCATCCTCCGCGCTTGCATCTCAGCCAGGCCTCCTACATCCGCCATCAGGGTTTGCGAATTTCCGTCCTCGTCAATGGCGAAGCAACTCTCGAGACTCATTCCAGTCTTTTCAAGCGTCAACGAGTGCTTCATAAGCTACAGAAATAAGGAAATCCCACCTCGCCCGGATTGTAGATTCCCGGCTCATTTAAAACGGCGTTTCCGATCGAAAATCTAACGCTGTTACCACCACGAAGATGCGGTGCTTCGTGCATTTGTAGTCCGATGCCTGCGTAGCCCGTCAGTACCAACTCCGGTAATTTCGATATACCACACCACTTGCCGTGGCCAAATCGATGAGTAAACCACTTGCCCAGGCCCTTTCCCACAATGACATCCCTTGCAGCCGCATTGACCATCGCTCGCGAGCGCACCCTTTCTGCTGGGCGGTTTGTACAAGGAACCACTTTCTAGCGCCTGCGGAGGGATGCGCGAATCCCGTTCTGAAAAGATACGTGTCAGGTTGGATGCCCAACACTCATACAGATTTCCTCTTGCCATTCCGACCCATCCTTGACCGCCTTTCCAAGCGGCCAACTATTTTACTTAGGGGTGTTCTCTCACCCTGGGTTGCCGGTATACCACCAATCCAGACTCGATGTTGAGGCCATCTATTCCGAGTAGATATACCAGCGTCTGTACACTAATGCCTAATGTCCTGCCAAACCGTTCACTTTGCGTGGGTGTCTCGGGTCCCAGCGGGGTTCGAATTTCGAAAGGCGCCCTCCCCGTCACCATTGGCCTTGGCGAGCCTCGTGGCGGCGGGCTGTGGACTTTCAACCAGTACACTCGACTCACAAGGACCTCTTGGTTAACATAATGTCGCAACAACGGCTCGACGAGTTGAACCATCTCGCCTCGACTTCAAGGTGGCCTAGTTGGCTACTTCAGGGACTGACATCGGGCAAATCGCGTCGTGTGCGTGTGGGTCATCTCCGACCCGGCCTTTGACAGTAACGATAACTTTTCAGTGGCGTCTCAACCGACACCGAGGTAGCGCTAGCGTCGTATTTCCTGCGGAGATCTGGCTGTTGATCCTGGAAAACTTGGCGCTACGAGATCTCTACTCCCTCACTGTAACATCGAAGTTCTTTTATAATAACTTCACCTCTATCTACCGCAACCGGGTTGCGCGCGAGGGTATACCAAGACGAAAACAACCCACTCCTAGACGAAAACTACAGTCAGATACAATTGTGTTCTGTTCGTGGATGCTCCCTCTTTCCTTCCCTGATTACATAGGTACTGATTTCCTCAACAACAGGCATCTTTATTCTATTTCACGCCATTTCGCTCATTGAAGTCATACTCGCGGGAATACTAATAGCAAAGTCGCCAGACTTATCCCACATGGCCTGCTGTATTTATGTCGTTATCGTGTCCTGCTATCTCTTCGGGATATCCTACGTTCTGTTTGCGTCCCGTTCCCGAAGCTGGCTAGGGCGCCATATTCATCATTTGTAAGTTGCTATCTTTACTGGAAAAGATGAAACTTATCCTAGCGTCAAATCTTAATCCAATAGGTGGGCCTTTGGGTGTTTGCTCTGGTTCACGAGTATCATCATAGGGCATGTTGTGCTGGCCAACAACGATTGTAGTTCGAATCCTATCGAGTCGCGGAAGACTGCTTCTCTTTATTGCGGACTATGGAAACCGGTCCTCGCATTTACTTGGATAGAGTGGTAAGTGTCCGATCTCACTCCAACTCCATGACTCCCCCCTGACAGTCCAACCAGGGTGCTTTCGATGAGTTTTCTATGGCCGTGTTAGGGATATGTTCAGAATTCCTCGCCCGCGTCGTCATGACGCGTGCAGTAGCACTGGTTGAGACTGGGCGGCCTAAGCCGCTGCACGGTGCTGCTGCGCCGCTAGGGGATTTGCTGACGCGGCTTATTGCACATACACCCCGTGGACGTTGCTTGAGTTCCGTCCCGCTGCTACCTGCATAGTATACAAGGCCAATGTATCGGGAATTTTTCAGCTCAGCGACTGTGTTTGCACTATCCGCTGAGCCTATGCGAATCTATTAACCATAATGTGACACCCCGTAGATAAATCGTTTTTAACAAGTGGCAACTGCGACGCTAATGCCTCGTCCACTCCAAGGCGCTTCTATGGGCATTTGTTGTTCGCAAGAACGAATACCTGATATATGTAGGTTGGGTTATCCAATAGTCTTTCCCCGAGTCCAGTAATATAATTTCGTGTTGGGCACGACGTCGGGACCAGAAGGGCCTTCCGATGGCGGTGGCGATGCGGAGGCACTGAATGGGGACTTGGTACTTGGTGAAGACGGGGAACTGGAGGGGATGTCGGTGGACGATGAAGAAATGAAGGACCCCGAGGCCGACGACGACGAATGGGCCGCCCTACCGGAATCTAGGACATTCGTGGGCGGTCCTGGTTACCTCCCCGATGATCACTTCGCGCGATCACGGCGGCGCGCATGCAAAAGCCGACGTGTGGTCGGGCTCTAGCGGTGGAGAGGAAGAGGAAGAGGAAGAGCGTGAGGGCTATGGACGTGATCGTAGGGTGGGTGACATACAAACGGGGGGCGGGTGTCCAGAGAAACTCCTCCCTTAACTTTTTTTCTTTGATATAGTTCGCGGACGGCACGAGTCACCAAGCCTCTCAACCCCGTGGCTATGGCCGCGTATACCGTCCCTTCAAGGCTCGCGCAGCGGTTCGTGAAGCAACACCTGAAAGGTGGCTTGACTACCAAGGGTTGGGAGAAACGACCAGGTCTGGATCATAGTGGTTATGTATAGTTGTGGTACTGGTGTGGGTGTTCTTTACAGTCAACGTCGGTTCACTGGCCGTACGAGGTGGCCCAGCCAAAGGTTTCCGAAGAACTGAAATCGATCTTCTATCCATCTCTTCGTCTCTTCTATCCATCTATTTGATTTGGAGCACAGTACACGCATATTTACTGCCTATCCTCAGCACTTGCATCCGATGGACTCCTTGCCATACCTCCTACGCCCGCCGTCAGGATTTGTGATCTGAATTTCGGAAATCGATTGACTCAGGTGAGCTCGCCCGGATTGTAGATTCCCGGCTCATTTGAAAAGGTGTTTCCGATCGAAAGTCTAACGCTGTTACCACCACGTAGATACGGCGCTTCGTGCATTTGTAGTCCGATGCCTGAGTTACTAACCCAACTCAGGTAAATTCGATATATCACCCCATTTACCGTGGCCAAGTCGATGAGTGTCGAAATAATGTGCGAGTGAAGGGACTGAGATTAACCCTTATATATTACCCCATAAGCTCGGACGACCTATATAGTAAATTACAAGCGAAACGCGTACAGAATTAATATGAAATGACGGGAAAAACTAAGGGACCAGGGGTCTATAATGTAATATCGAGACCTGATGCATGGGCATGGAAGACGAAACGAATCCTCGAATGTCCAATTTCCGACAATAAGTAAACCATTTGACCAGGCCCTTTCCCACAATGGCACCCCTTGCCACTTGCAGCAGCATCGACATCTCTCGCAAGCGCGCCCTCCTTGGCGGCTCTTGCAGCCACCTGCTGAGCGATTTGTACAAGGAACCACTTCTCTCGCGCCTGCGTCTGCGTAGGAATGCGCGAATCCCGTAATGCAAAGGTACGTGTCAGGTCGGCACGCGTTGGATGCCCGACACTCTTCCGGACCTCCTCCCACCATTTCGGCCGATCCTTGACCCCCTTTCCAACTGGCCGACTATATTACTTAGGGGTGTTCTCTAGCTGGTCTACCACCAATTTTAAATTCCGAAGACTCGATGTTGAGGCCATGTATTCTGAGTGGATACCCAGCTTCTGCACTCTAATACCTAATATCTTGCCAAACTGTTCACTGTGTGGGGGTGTCCCGGGTCCCAGCGGGGTTCAAATCTCGAACGGCGCCCCCGGTGTACCATTGGTCGTGGATGAGCGAGCCTCGTGGTGGCGGACTGTCGGCTTTTTCAACCAGCACCCTCGACTCACAAGGAC
>Ga0307513_10003791_pt1 | contig 20374 bp, 12 predicted proteins | sample 15_EM_MG_FD_202174 | JGI IMG/M metagenome (GOLD analysis project Ga0307513, IMG submission 202174) | Populus trichocarpa ectomycorrhiza microbial communities from riparian zone in the Pacific Northwest, United States - 15_EM | ecosystem: Host-associated > Plants > Roots > Unclassified | place...
GGTATATCCGCTCCTCCTCTTGATTGATAATAAGTGACCAAGGAAACTAACACACAAGAAATAATATGCGAACTGGGACAAAGGAAAATACATCAGCATGGAGTGATCGCCGGTGTTCTTCAACACTACTAACTTAGTGGATCCTTGCAACTACCAGACCACTACCGGTGGAGTGGATCGGTGGGGGGAGGAGAAAACACCGTTATGTTGGAGATTAACTAATAGCTAGGACAGCGGTAGAATCGGCAGACCCGAGTAGGGCTTCTCTATGGAGGTGTAATCACAAACATTGTTCTCTTGCTCGCAGCCCATCAAACTTGCTAGTTAAGACACTAGTATATGTGAGCTATCATCAAATCAGCCTGATCACTCCCAGCCCCGCCTATCAAGTTCCCATTCCTCCGCTTACCTTCGTAATGACAAAGGAAAGATATGACCTTAGAATCGTCTAGGTAATCATCCTAACTCTAGAACATATGGCATCGCTAGGGTAGTTCTGTAAACTTTTACAGTCAACCGCAGTGGGCTGCCCGCTTCCGGCCACTTTCACATCTACCGTTGCCCGTCAATTCTGATTGTCCGTTGACAAAATTAACCCTGCTCGAGCGATCAATGGTAAGGCAACCCTCCTCATCATCCGGCATGTTCAACACCACCCAAAGATATTTCTCCAGATCAAATATCAATTGCCAGCCCGTATTCTATTATGTATTTAGTGGGGTTGGCAGGAGAGGGCAGTTATTATGGCCGAAGTTTTTCTTGTTCGTTGGTGCGGGTTAATTTCGTCAACGGACCATGACAATTGTCTGTTTCGGCCAACTCCAGCGCGTTGTGATATTATGAGATTGCCTCCTGGGCAAGGCTGTCCGCATGGTAGTGGCGTTGTGGAGTGGCTTCTTACATACCACCGAATTTGGAACACGCTCATCACCGGAGATCACTCGTCAACACCTATTGGCTCCCTGATGTGAGCACATTGCAGTCGCTATTGGAGTGGTTGGTCTCGATATCAGTATTGGTGTGGGTAGAGCGCTGGGAATGATCATGGGCTCGGGAATGGAAGCCTAGTAGGAATCTCTGAATGACGGGTTGACTTTGGATTTCACTCCTTGTTGGAAAGGTAGTTTAATGGCCTCACTTGATATGGGAGAGGCCCGTACTTGATGGCGCCTGAGGTACACGAATTCATCGGCTGAGTGACGGACAAGCTATGGAAAAGTATTCGCACCCCTGTTTTTCTTTGTATCAACTAACTACAATCTTTTATGAGCTTCATCTCTGCTCAACACAGATTTTGTGTGTTCACTTAAGCCGTTCCACTCCGCTGCGTAAAACCCTCACCGTCGATTATTACCTCCGCATTGACGATTTTCAACACTCCGCAGGAAACCCCTAAGCGAAGAGGTTCCCCACACCACCACCTTTGAATGTAGCGTTCCAAAGTGTACGAATCGCGATAATTAACCAGTATCTAAAATGTGGGATTATGGGTCGATTTGCAGTGTTTCAATTGCTCGGGGGCCTGTTTCTCAAACCTTTAAGGGTGTTTTCGAGGTGGTGTTTTTCTTTGCCGAGTGGTTTTTTTAGTCACTTTCGTTGGGCCTTATTGAGCTCAGTGTTAGTAAGGGAACACGCGGTAATACCCCAGATGACCAAGTTCCTAATTTAGAGTCAGACTACAGGAGTGGATGAATCATTTGGTATCATACTCCCCTGACTAGTTAACTCTCATCTTTTGCTATTATTAGTGAAAGGAATTTTGTTGCTAAGGAATGGGTTGGGCAAGTTGGTGGTCTTGATCTCTTTAGCTGTTTGCCAAGCAACAGGTGTCGCTATTCGCCAATCCACGCTTAACAGAATGTTGCCTTTTCTCTTGCATATGCTAACCAAAGAAAAACATGTCTCACAAGGAACTCCGAGTTTTCATAGCATCCGCACATCAGATCCTCTAGGCATCATACCTTTTAACTCTGCGATATCTCTTCCGTTACTCCATGGATCAAAAGCGCATCTTCCAAGACTTTATCTAAACATTGCAACGATAAGCTGAGCATTGCCACCGTCCTCACCCTTACAAGCGCCCGACCAGGGCTTTTAAACGGCAACAGCAACAACCAAATGGACACCACGCGACTAAGGGAGAAGAGGATCGCGGCCAGAGAGCTTCGATCATCAGTGTACCATGGTGGGGAGTTCTCTCTTTACTATCTCATCTCGCTTCACGCTAACAAAGACTCAACTAAGCAACTTATCAGTTAACTAACTAACCAAAGACAAGAGTATATATAAACTACAATGATTGTCGTCCTCTTATCCTTCCATCGATTGCGAAATTCATATCCGCTTCCTTCCACTTATGCTCTCAGTCGGGAGAAAAAGTAGAGTTCACACTTATTGCTTGGCCCACATGAGATAGTAACACACCGGCATTCCCCCAATCCATTGCTCTTCAGCGACTGAATACCTTTCTCTGATAATAGCAGAAGACGAGGGTTAACCACTCCGGTGAGTATTGTCGTGACACTTCCACGGGAGGCGTTCTTTTGTGGGGATTGGCAATCTTCACTATCGACGGTACTGGTGAAGATCACCAGCAAGAGAAATGAAAAGAAACTAAAACTGATAATTGAAGACGAAAGACAAGCACTGACGGTTTCGATAAACCCCAATGCTCAGCTCGCGGGGGGAAGACGACGAAGCGAACCGTTCCCAACGACCAAGGAAAAACCCACGATCAAGCTCTGCCCACCCACGAAGCCTTCCCACTAACTAACAGACGAACCCTTATCTACCGTGACTGCTGCTTTTTGCGGCTATGAAACTAGCTACTCAGCCCACAACAATCACTGAAAATTATAGGGAAGCTATCCAAGCGTCCGACAATACCATGATAATATTATGCTCTTGCATTAAATTTTCAATAAAACCATCTTTCTAGAGCGTGTGCTTCCGGAACCTATCTGGCTTAGCTTCCAGGAGACTCCCAGATGAACTCGGGGGGGGGGTTTTTCCCCTTCTCATCCGTCCTATTCAATCATTTGCCTAACTAAGAATCCAGACAACTCACCCCAGGTGCTTCATGAGCTATGTACAGTACAGTACTGTACCTGAGAGGGAATACATATAAAAAAATCTCATTTTGCTATTTTGCCACTTTTCTTTTCATTTCGCTTGCATACTATCGAGCATTTAGATATCTTTAGCACTATTTTCTATTTTTATTTAAGGATTTCCTATGCTCTTGCGTAGTAGAAAGAGTAGGAGGCCTACTTGGGTTGAGAATAAACTCTGAGACAGCGGGGGCGCAACCAAAACCTCTCGCAAAAGTCACCCATCACAATAACCACAATAGCTTTTGCAATCGCAACCACAACAATTATGGTTGGCAGAGGACTGGACTGGACTAGTTAGTATGGTCAAGGTCAAGCCTCGTTTAATGGTGAAAATTAGACCGATCGGACAGTCATGATTAACGGGACTGGACCGGGATTGGTAGGACTGGGCTGAATGAGTCAGAGAATGTGGGCTTCCTTTTGGCTCATTTGTTTTGGTAATAAACCATTTTCACAGCCCTTAACCAAAACTTGATCTTTGTTTCGAATTCGTGTATTTCACGATGAGGAAAACCAATTGTAGTAATTAGAAAAGTACTATAAGGAGGTAACTCCACAGAAGCAATGGTGCTTGCCTTCCATTCATGAATTAGGGTGGAAATATTTCTCTACAGAGGGTGTGTTATAATATTATATGAACACTAAGCCATATTTTTATACACATGTTGGAAGGCTCTGATGCTTCCCGGGATAGTCTAGCAAGAGTGACTTAACTATTCAAATAAAAGTTTTGGAAATGCGCTCGGGATCAATGCAGCGCCGGGTGTAATACCACTATAGTGTCGGATGCAAGAAGCGTTGGATGTCCGGTACAGAGGTTATGAATAGTGGGAGTCACTTTTTTTTGTTGGCACAGGAGTCAATTAAAGGGGAAAGGGGACATCCGTGGAAGCGAAAGGATGCAAGTCGTCATTGATAGAAGGATAGGCAGACTTCCTTGTGATTATATTAACTCCTATCTTTACTATTAGTTAATTAGTTGTTAGCAAGAGTGTGAGAGAGCGTGAGGGAGAGAGCAAGTGAATGAGAAAGGGCTTTGCAACTCAATGCGCAGGTAATTGGAATCGCTTGTGTTTCTTAAACTCTTTAGGGTTCGTTTAGTTATCCCCGTCCTAGTTCAGCCGTCGCCATTTAAAAAGAGACAGGTCTGAGGCTAGCCTTCGACCCGGCCAGGCCACTTGAGCTATCATAGGCAGATTCAGTCAGCGACCGACCAAGCAGTCCTGTCTCCAAAACTGGACCAGTTTGACTATTTGGAACCCTGCTGAATGCACAAGAATTTTAATAAAGCTAACTTCCTGATTTCGTGAAATGGAGTTTCTGTGTACTCGAGAAGCCCCACTAACTAGTGCCGGTATCCCGAAATACTCTACTTTAGGCGGCCCAATCTTAGCTAAAGAGAATAGGCATTTAACTCAGACCTTTTTTGAGCGAATTTATGTCCGTTCATATTTTTCGGGCTTGACTGACCTTTTCTTACGTTGTAACTAGTGCCCCCATGGGTGTCATGGGTATAATTTTGAGTTAACCTGTAATGTGAGCTCTCAACATAATATTCCACTGGTAGGTTCCCCTTATATTTAGTCTCCGATACATGGAGAAACCTTTAGCACAGCATTCCAAGTAGTGGACAGTGGTGAAAATAGCAGTGGAGAGGTGTGTGGCATTTTGCATTTTTCAATCAGCTAAAACAGCCACACCGACTCTCCCCTAACCACTGATGGCACTACAAGGTCCGGCAAGAAGTTATGGAACAGTTATTTAAGGTTCACCAGCCAAATATATCCCTGTCAGCCCCGGTTAATGGGTTCCTACCCTGAAAGACACTCTGCGCACTTTGATCAACGCCAAGACAGCACGCGACTATCATTGCAGTCTTGCTCCCCCATCAGCCGCTTGAGGTTTGCACATCCGGAATTACATAGGTTTCACAGACGGTGTGCCATTATTGGGTGGGCTGATTGGCCAAGGACTTCGCCCACAAGGCTTCAAAATAACGATCCCCCGCTTTTCTTCACTCCCAAGGAATTACATCAACCGACTCTACCGGACAAAATCACTTAAGAATCCATATTCTACAATCTTCGAAACAGCGAAAATACAAAATGTCGCATCACATCAAAGACAACATCAACTCTTTTAACACTAATGTTTCTTTTAACAATGTCAATACTTATACGACGACCGACGAGGAGTCTGACATTTTGGCCTGGCTATCTCCACTGGAACCCCAGATACGGCATTACGACATTCGAACCCGTAGGGTCGAAGAGGTAGGAGACTGGTTCTTACGGACTGAAGAATATCAGAGCTGGCTTGATGGTACCCGTGGGGGTAATTCTGATGGCTCAGCCTTGTTTTGCTATGGAGGTCCAGGAGTTGGCAAGACCTACATTAGGTAAGGGGGGATGCTCGATGAGAGAAATAAATTGTTAATAAGCTGTGATACTAGCTCGCTGGTGATAGATACGTTATGCAAGCAGGCAGTGGCGGGAAATGCTGGGGTTGCGTGCTTCTACTTCGACTTCGCCGCTCCGGAAGAGCAATCGCCAACTGCTCTTCTGGGTTCGGTGTTGAAGCAAGTTGTTGCTGGACTGGATGAGGTCCCGGAACGAATAGTCAGAGCTTTTCAGAACCGGAACAAGGTCCTCGGCGGCCAGAGGCTAGAGCTCTCAGAAATTGTGGAGTTCCTGCAGGATATCTCGTCCTCACGATGTATATTCATATGCATTGATGCGCTGGATGAGTGTTCCCCAAGAAGTCGGGTGAAGCTTCTTGATTTGCTCAATCAAATTCTCCAGAAGTCTCCCGGCGCTCGGCTATTTCTAACCGGGAGACCACATATCCTGGGCGAGGTCGACAAACATCTTATTGGGCGGGCGGCCACTAGATCTATAACACTCACCAGGGGTGATATCGTCATATTCCTTCGAGCCGAACTTAAAGAGGATACGATTCCTGACGCGATGGACGAGAGTTTAGAAGGGGAAATTATGCACAACATTCCCGAAACGGTTTCGGAAATGTAAGTCAGAAGGGGATGCTAGTAAAAATACATAATGCTGTGTGCTGAATGATAGTGGATCTAGGTTTCTACTTGTCACGTTAAGCATCAAGACGATTCTTCAAGAGACGACCATATATCGGAGGAGGCAAAGGCTTAGTGCACTAAAGAATGGTTTAGATTTGGGGGAGGCCTACGAAGCAATGCTGGGAAGGATAAAGGCCCAGGATGGGGAGAAAGCAAGACTCGGGATGGCAGTTCTGATGTGGATCTCCCATTCAAGGCGGCCCCTGCATGTGGATGAGATACGTCACGCTCTAGCTATCAGAGTAGGGTCAAATGATTTCAATAACGATGACATCCCTGCGACATCGACCTTGATAAGCTGTTGCCAAGGGCTTGTGACCATGGATAAGAGTGCCTCGACTGTTAGGTTGGTCCATTTAACCCTCCAGGAGTATCTCGGTACACATCCCGACCTCTTTGACAGAGCCCACTCAACGATGGCGGAAACCTGCTTGACGTATCTCAACTTCCAGCACGTCAAAGATCCCACACCAAGCCCATCTACTGCAAGAGGTCGCTCGCGCAACTCCCGGGACGCCAAGGGTCGTTCAGTTACCCCGCCTCCTGACTCTGGACGCACTCCCTTCCTTCAATATTGTTCCTTGTATTGGGGAACCCACATGCGAATGCAGCTCTCGGATTGCGCAATAGCTTTTGCGCTCGAGCTTCTTGGTCAGTTCGATAATCACGTATCTGCTAAATCCCTTTGGAAGTCGATCAATGGGGGGCTCCCCTTCTACTATCGCCCTAGCAAAGAGCCATTTTCTGCCCTGCACTGTATCTCGTACTTCGGCATCGCCGAAGTCACAAATACCTTGATAAAGATGAATAGATGGGATGTGAACCAAAGGGATGGTGCAGGTATGACGCCACTCATATGGGCTGCAAGGTATGGGCATGAAGTAGTGAGGTTGCTCTTGCGAGAAGAAGATATTCAACCTGATGCGCAGGACGCGAATCATGGCCGAACAGCGCTCTCGTGGGCAGCTGGAAATGGATATGAGGGAGTAGTGAGGTTATTTCTTGAACCACCATTTGTCAATCCGGGGATCCTAGGCCGTTGGTGGGGGAAGGCGCCGCAAGTAGCCGGTCTATTATTTGGCAGCAGATACGTCAACGCCGATAGCTCGAGTGAATCCGGCCGAACACCGCTCTCGTGGGCCGCTGAAAATGGCTACGAGGGGGTAGTGAAGCTCCTGTTAGCGCTGGAAGTTGTCAACCCCAATAGCTTAAGTAAATCCGGCCTAACACTGCTCCCGTGGGCTGCCATGAATGGCCATGAGGGAATTGTGAAGCTGCTGTTGGGGCGCGAAGATGTCAACCCCGATATCCCAGACAAGGGGTATGGTCGAACACCGCTCTCGTGGGCCGCCGGGAATGGCCACGAAGGAATAGTAGAGCTACTGCTGGGGCGAGGAGATGTCAGCCCCGACACCCCAGACGTATGGCACGACCAAACACCGCTCTTATGGGCTGCTCAGAATGGGCGTGCAGGAGCAGTGAAGCTACTGTTGCAGCGGAAGGATGTCAACCCTCATAGTCCAAGTAGGACAGGCCGAACACCGCTCACGTTGGCTGCTAGCAATGGCCATGAGGGAGTAGTAAAGCTGCTGTTGGGACGGGAAGATGTTAACCCCGACATCCCAGACAGAGGTTATGGCCGGGCGCCGCTCTCATGGGCTGCTGAGAAGGGCCATGAGGGGATAGTGAAGCTACTGTTAGCACGAAAAGATGTCAACCCTGATATCCCAGACAGTAGCTATGGCCGAACGCCGCTCTCGTGGGCTGCCGGGAATGGCCATAAGGGAATAGTGAAGCTACTGTTAGTGCGGGAAGATGTCAGCACCGATAGCTCATGCGAATCGAGCCGAACACCGCTCTCGTCGGCTGCTAGGAATGGCCACGAGGGAACTGTAAAGCTGCTGTTGGGGCGGCAAGATGTTAACCCTAACTTCCGAGACACGGAGTATGGCCGAACACCACTCTCGTGGGCCGCCGGGAATGGCCATGAGGGGATAGTGAAGCTACTGTTGGGGCGGAAAGATGCCAACCCTGACACTCCAGATACCAAGTACCAAACACCGCTCTCGAGGGCTGCCGGGAGGGGGCGTGCAGGAGTAGTGAAGCTACTGTTGGAGCGGGGAGATGTCGACCCGGATAGCCCAAATAAGCACGGCCGGACGCCGCTATCGTTAGCTGCCGGGGAGGGCCATGAGGGAATAGTGAAGCTACTGTTGGGGCGGAAAGATGTCAACCCTGACACTCCAGATACCAAGTATGGCCAAACACCGCTCTCGAGGGCTGCCGAGAAGGGGCGAGTAGGAGTAGTGAAGCTACTGCTAGAGCGGGAAGATGTCAACCCTAATAGCTCTGGTAAATCCGGTCAAACACCGGTCGCACTGGCCGCTCGAAACAGACACCATAGAGTTGTAGAGCTGCTACAGGCCCGAATTTCCCAACGTATCACCTGATCGGGTCCCTTTTATCTGCTTGAGTTTATTATATTATGTTTCACTAGAATCGTCATTTGTTGGTACAGGGGGTGTGTACATGAGTGAGTCTTGTGCGCAGTGGTCTGACATGTATATTTGTTATGTGCTTTGAGTTTTTCTTCTGGTGTTTTAGGGATCAAGTTACGCTTTTCTCTTTTGCTTTTACCTAAGCTGACCCTCCTCCCATGCCTACGCAATCTCACTCTTTCACTCAATCACAGAATAGATTTAACTTCGGGGAGAATATATATCTTGAGATTTCTTTTTTGGTAGAGGGTGTCTTGGTTTTGTATAGTACTAGAACCAATTTTTCATTTTTTCTTCTCTAATTCTAAATGGGTGGACTGTATCATGAGGTATTGAGCATAGCACTCATCTGATATTTTTTCGCAGATCCACTAATGGTCGACTTACTGGAGGGTTCCTGGAAGAGATTGACATCCTAAGACGTAGAGGTTGAGGTAGTGGCAGTGATCCCAAGCGGCCAGTCCAGCCGTAGTTTGAAAAATCTTGTGAATCACCGGCACTCATTCCGTGGTCACCCGACATCGTTCCACTGGAAGATGATGGAAGGATGTAGTAGTGTCTGCCCTAGAGCGGTTAGCTACTCGGTGCAAGATACCTAAAGTGGTGCCGAAGACTCACATAGGATGAATGGGGGGTAGGAAGCTAAGGACGGAAGATTGAAATGGACAGCGATGGAAGAAAAAGGGAGATGGTATGAGGAATAGTGAAAATGGCGTGATTGTAGGAAGGAGACTCCGAGAAGAATCTCCGTCTCCTGATTTTTGTATTTAAAGACTCTGTCCGCCCCTTGTTGTAGAGAAGTAGGGAATTAAGGAAAAATCACTGGTTAGTCCTTGCGATACTACAAACTCATTCCTCTTTGTGGAACTGTGCCACATCCGATTTCGAAAGATTTCATTAAAAAATACTAGGCCAGTGTTCCCAACGGGCCAAGGCCGGGCTTTAATGAAGCTGGGCCCGCCCTGTTGAAATTCTCGCAGATCTAGCCTGGCCCGAGCCTGCAGGCCTGGGTAAGCCAGAGCCTGGCCGGGCCGGGCCCGCCTATAGGCTATATAGGCTTTTCCCTGGCTGCTTGTATCCTCAGCCGACCTGCTCATAGCGACCCGCAACTCCCGTTCAACCGCCAAGTTCACGGTCAATGTTTCCCAATTACCCAATATGATTCAAAGGAGAGGAATATTTTCGCTTTATTAGCGAAAAAATACTAAGTGATACTAGAGGGAGTGAATTAATTAATGGAATTAATTGTTGAAAAAGAGATGCTGTTGTTGTGGATCAACAGTGGGCAGTAGCATGGTGATTATATAGAAGGTATCAATACGGGAGTTAACTGTAAATAGTTTACAAAATAGCATTTAAAATAGAGCAGTTTTGGATTATTTTCTTAGGGATTTGAAGTAGTTCTTCTTATAAAGTGGGCTCAATGTGAACTGTATAAAAGAAGTGCAGGAGACAAGAGACAAAACTGTATGAGGGGCAGAAGCATTTAGCTTGCTTCTTGCTTCTACAACCGTGAGTGAAGGTGGTCTTGTGGTACAAAAAAGTGGGACTACTCACCCAAGGGTAGTTCCTTATCATCAGGCTATTTCCACTATTATCTGTATGATCATGTTACCTCTTATTATCCTAAATGTAACTACCCCGCCTTTCTTCACTGAATCCACCTGGCCTCTTGCACCTCTGATGGAATACCAAAAGCTTGGCCATGAGGATTCCATATACTTCTAGTATATTCTAATAGGGATGTATGGATAGTGTTGTGGGCGTAGGAGATGCTAGTATTCCACAACACGATCCCTCACTGGTGGGTTCATCCGGCACATAGTTCGAGTTATTGTGTTGCCAGTTCATTGTGCCAATGCTTCTTTTGTCAGGGCTGTTGGCTCTTATAGTGTCAATACTCAAATGTCAAGTAGGCCTTGGAAAAGATTGGGCTTGAGGGACAATGGTTGGGGTAGTGCTTTAATAAGAATATGAGTAGTCATCTCCTGATTAAGCCACTTGGTGAGTGTGATTGCTTGTTTCTCAATAGGTTCTCGCACAAAATGATATTAGATATCAATATACTTAGAATGAGCATGGAATTCAGCATTTCCAGCCAATGCAATGGCCCATTAGTTGTCCACATTGATATTCCATATTTCCTCCTTGTGAAGAGCAAGGCTCTGTGATCTTATAATATAGCTTGTAGGTATAGAATTCTTAACTGCCTGGGTTAAGGCCATATAGTAGTGTTCCACTTCTGTTGATAAGGTTACCATACTTTGTTTTTTGCGCTTCAATGAAATAGCTGACCTATTCAAGAGAAATGTATAACTACTCATAGACCTCAGATTGTCGTCAGACACTCAATCATTATATATAAAGACACTTCTGATTTCCACCATTCTCGATCACAAACTATGATTAGGAGTACATGTCAGATATGGAAAGATCCTGTTCACTGCCATCCAGTCTGAACAATCAGGAGTGATACGATACTGACTCATTTGTGATATGGCATAGCAGATATCTTGTCGGAATCCTAATATTGCATATATGTTATCAATGGCAGATTTGTAGCTTTTTAACATGTAAAGTCTCGCTTCGACGTCCCGCACAGGTTTTTCTAAACAAATTCAACAATTGACTGTGATCATAAAGGGATTGCAGAGAAGGATTTTGTGTAAAAACAAAATCTGGTGAATATACTTGCATTGCAGTATGTGTAGTGTTCTTTAGATTCTGTTGCACTGTATCTCAAGGCTTAAGAAGAGTTGAAAAGGGCCCAGATCTGGTATCTGGAACTTGTTATGCATCTTTCCACACCTTCATTCAATAATATTCTGGGTTACAGCTATTACTACCAAATCATCATCATAAAGTAAAAGCATAACCTGCTTGTTGTAATTAATAAACAGGCTCTAAACCTGGTTGTCAGAGGTGAAATTGTTTTCATGGGAGAAGTTATGAATTTTGGTATACCAGGCTCATGGTGACTGCTGTTGGCAATAGATAAATTTGATCAAGTGACAAGCAAATAAGCGCTGGTATGAATATTTTTCCTTGTTTACCTGAACTGCCATCCCCTCAGGTATTTCCATATACCTCATTGCTTCCAGTTCATAATTCAAGAAAACCCTGTTTATATCTATTTCTTCAATTTCCCAATTGTGTTTACACAACTTAAGCTGAGCATCAGGCGAATATTAGTAAACTTCATGGACTGAGCAAAGGTCTCTTTCAAATTGATACCTTGTTGCTGGCTATACCCTTAAGCTATTAGTCAGACTTGATTTCTCTGTCTCTGATATCATGCAGGCCTACATTCCCTGTACCTTTTACCGGCAAACTCCATGGATCCAACCAAGGATTACTAGGCAAGACCTATTAATCTATTAATATTATCAAGATAGAGTTTATAGATTGTATACACCTTGATAGCATGGTTGCTATCATCACTCAATAGATCTTCATCTGGCATCCAAGTATAAATGGTAGGTACATGGTCTGCAATGGACAAATAAACACAGTGTAGGTTGTTTTGTATGACAATCGGCAAGTTATAAAGGTATATACAACTCAAAAGCGCAGGATACTGACGACTTTGTTGATTGCCAATTTCAGGTCTGTACCGAGTTGCCTATTAAAGGTTTGTGTAGCCTTATCTGGTGCAACACAGGTCCATCCTGGAAGGGCCTCTTGGTGCCACTTGTAAGACAGAAACCTTATAGCGGAATTGGAAATAAGGTTACTTTCAAGTAGGATGAGAAATTCAGCCTGGAAAATAGACTTGATTGTCTGTATGCTTGAATCAAGGGCAGTATTAAGAGTAAGTAGTGTATCAGGTGAAGTGTAATAATGCTAGTGTACTTGTGTTATGCAGCAACAGGTAACAACCTTCCTTACCAATATCTTAAAGCTTTACTAGCTTGTCCAATCGTACAGAAATGTCTTGTCATCTTGGAGTTCCACTATCTCATCAGAGAGTGCAAAACAGTCTTGTGGTCTCAGAGTTCTACTATCTCATTAGATAGTTTAGTACTGTCTTGTCGTCTCAGACTTCCACTATCTCATCATGTAGTATGGTACTGTGTTGTCATTATATAGAACTATCACAAGAGTTCTATATGATCAACGTGACTGTTTGGACTATCACAACAGTCATCAGGAGGGAGATCTTGTTGCCTAAATATTTGTAGTACTCAATAGTGTATAGATAAAGAGAATCGTATTGCAACTTCTTAGTATAGAAAATTACTTAGATGGTTGTATTAAGATTGTAGCTCCAAGATCTGAAAACTTACCTTATATAGCCATCTTCAGAACCCTGACCCTGGTGACTGATCACCTTGGCATTACATAACACCTATAACTCATAATAAGTCTTAGCGTGAAATCTATCGTCATGTGCTCGAATAAGTCACAGGCGTGAAACCCAAGACTCATAATATCAGTCATGTGGCAAAATAATTACATTATATGACTGACAATCGTATGTCATTAAAACAATCAACAAATCCTAATATAACAACTTGAATAACTCACTATCGCACAGTCATGTGAGATACTATTTGTCAACTGCCTTCATACTTTGAATGAATAATATACTTATAACTAATAACAATTAGTCATGTGAAATCTGCATTGCTTAGTGACAATTTGGTACAAGAACAGTGGAAAACTTGAAGTCACTCCGCCAATTTTAACACCTAAGTGCCAGTAGCCTTGTTGCGTATTTCTGAGATGGAAATAGCTGTAAGATTATTGCCAAGTTGCTAAAAGCCTAGGAGGCAGCCAACAAGGAAAGAGTTGGATACTGTATCTGACTGCCTATTATAGGAATTGGAACAACATCTATAGCCAAACTCAGGGTCAGAAATCCTCACATGTTATACAAAGATGAGAGAAAATACCACAACTCAACTGACATCAGAACATTTCAAAATCAGTTTTGTAAAAAAAGAATCTATTATTAAGCGCTCCGAACTCTGAGGATATGAATAAAACTAACAGTTTTTTAATTTAGCAAAGGTGAAAAACTTGTTGTAGAATCAATATTATGCCACAACTAGTATTGTGTGGCTAAGGTTGTTGTATAAATCCCCTACTTCTATTGTGAAAAAAAAAAAAGAATACAAGGAGAGATTTTTTCTGAATGTGTACTTCTTATCATGATATGAAAAAACAATTGTATAGAAGTAAGAAGTTGATTTAACAAGTAAAGAAAACTTGATTTAATATTAAAATCAAAGTTACTTGATATATGTAGTGGTAGAAAAAGACTCTGAGAATATTGTTATACTTGGAAAACTTAGGGGGTGTTTGGCACGTCCCTCATACTGATTTGAGACCAGGTCTTTGTATTTTCGAATCAGATTTTTAGAACCTCAATCAGAATGACTCAAAATCATAATTTGAGATTAGTACATATCAAACACTCTGTGATTTGATTATGATTTCGACTAATACTTTTTTACTTTTATAATCTAATACCAAATAATTTTTAACAATGTATTTATCTAATACACTAGAATCTGTAAAGGATGTAATTAAAGTTATATAGCCAACCAAATTGTAGATTCTCTTAAACATTCATACTTCTTTGTTCATACCTCTATATAAATTATTCCTATAGTGCATCAAGAGATAAGTGTGAACCTCATTTACAGGTGATTTCAAAGACATATTACATGCCCAATACTGGTGCAAATAATATATAAAAACCGTAAAAATATGGGCAGACTAAAGTAGAACAAAGGTAGTCGTGCCAAGGTTGCTGCGCAACACCCGGATGTTCGCAGGCTCAAAACCTGGGGCACTCTAAAGAGTGCCTTACAGCTCAATGCAACTTTACAGCTCAATGCAAGTTATGGCTTAGCTAGTAATTTTATGACGCGTAATACCTTTCTGACTCAGCATAACTTAGTTACTAAGTAATACTTTCTAGCTTAACTTGAATTATTTATTTAACATTTATATAAAATAGTATTCTAATTTATATTAATTTTCACAACCTTCAATAATTGTAAAATAGGTAGTCTTTTGATAATAACAAGTGAAGCTTTTATTTTCATTATTTGTATTAAGCCTCAAAGTTTTGCTTAGTCACAAAGTTGTTGCTGAGTCACAAAGCAATACTGAGTCACAAAGGTATTATGAGTCATAAAATTACTAGATAAGCCACAACTTGCATTGAGCTGTAAAGTTGCATTGAGCTGTAAGGCACTCTTTAGAGTGCCCCAGGTTGTAAGCCTGCGAACATCCGGGGGTTGCGCAGCAACCTTGGCACAAGTACAGTTTGGGTAATTAGTAATTATCATATGTAAGAGGAAATAAATACGCGTTGTAAAGGCTCAAGATTGGGGTAAGTATTTGTGGTCTTGGCATAAGAATGCAATACTAATTTGCTGACGAATTCTGAACATTTGCAGAAATATCAATGAATATTCAAGCCTTGTGCATAATGGTACTAGAATGTCAGTGTTTGGATTCAGTTAAGCCAACTTTCAGCTAAATGTTTTGGGCAAGAACAAACCAAATGATGAGAGCATATCAGAAGGGAATTGCCTATTGTAGAGCAAACTTTCAAGAGAAGGAGATAGTAAAAACATATAAAAGCCATTGCAGAGTATCAAACTCTCAAACCATTGTATATAATTAATATTTACTCTTATCTCTTTCCTTATTTATACTACCGAAGTAAGTCACGGTATCTACTATGGAACATCTCAACTATACTATAGTATTAAATCACAATTAACCTATCACGTCAAATTAACAAAGTAATGAATCTCAGTTAATAAAATTCAGCAAGCTCTGAGTTCCCAAGTTCTACTTTATATGGAAAGCACTATTGCTTCACTAGTTCTTTTGTCTCAGATTGTGAAAGTTAAGAGCTTGATCCCCAATAGTGGATACAGTGGGTTTTTAGACTACATCACAATCTAGCACTCAGGGGTTTGGCAATTGTTTTGCACAGCCACTGTTGCATTTCACTGTACCACATGGTTCACATTCTTCCCTTGATGAACAAGATTTATTTTACCTTTCATCACTCAGATACCAGTAACAATAATACATAGTCTTCATAACACTCTTGTTACCCATCTATTCAACTATAATCCTATTATACTATGCAAGTATTTTAAGAACTGAAAGATGTTTCCAAGACATTGGGTATTTGATGTTATTGATTCTTAGTGGGTATTGAAAGTAAGGGTTATTGAATGTACTAACTTTAAGCTGCTAATTTAGATAAAGTACAAGTAGAACTATTTTGAAAAAAGGTTCTATAGAGAACCCACTCTCACTGCATGAGTTGTCGGAAATAATATTCTCAGCTGCCAGAATATGAATACTTGCAACCATGTGAGTCGTAAAACAGTTAATAGAAATAGATGAGGAGTGATTTTTTCAAGGAATGGTGTCTGGTACTGGTAAACACTATACAAATGACCTCATAAGCTGACAGAATTCATAGTACCGGAAAAATTGCTGTGAATTGACATTCAGATCTTCTAAAAGCACAATTCATCAGCAAACAAAAAAGGTTGCACCCGAACGCACCCCGTACTCCCGGTGCGCCCGGCGGCCCAGGCGCATACAACGTATACTCGCGTTCTGGGTGTGCAGTCTTTTGGGGGGTGCTTGTGGACATGGGTCCATGCCGCCCGGAGCACCAGACGCAACCAAGGACTCAGAAGGTACCGGACACAGAAAGGTTCTCCAGACGAAACCCGATAGGATAGTAGAATAGTAGAAGTACTCAGGTGTAACTAGCTATAATCGGATACCTCCTAAGTCAACAACTCTACCTTCGAGGACTTTGAATGAGTTAGTGAAAACTGTGGAGAATAGGCAAATTGTCCGGAAAGGTCCATCCAGTATTACTCATGTTTACTTATTTGAGTCATTTAGATACTAAAATAGGTATATATTTATTAAAGCTAGTCTAGAAAACAGTAGCACACTGTAGCTAACAATTTGAAAGTACATCCCGGGAGAACTAAAGTACAAAAGTATGGATAACCCTTAAACCAGCGGTCGGACAGTGTCATGCCAGAGTGGGTTGAATTCCACTTGGCAAGGGGAACTCAATCGTATAGGTCTCGAAGTGTCTGCATCCCTGTAGCCCTCAGTGGCCAACAATTTGAAAGTTCTTGCCTGGGGAACTCAAGTACAAAGGTTTGGGTAACCCTTCAACCAGCCGTGGGACAGCATCGGGACAGGGTGCGTTGGAATCCGCCAGTTGAGGGGAATTGAATGGTATAGGTTTCGAAGGGTCCGCATGGCTATAGAGGTCAGCAGGATGAAAAAGGCAGATATCTCAGGGGGCAGATGTCTGCCAGAGTCAGGAAGGGTCTCATTGGAGTCCGCTCGGGAAGGGAAATCGAATGGTATAGGTCTTGAAGCGTCTGCAGGGCTATAGAAGTTAGTAGGACAAAAAAGGCAGATATGTCAAGGGGCAGATGTCCGCCAGAGTCGGGAAGGGTCTCATTGGAGTCAGCTCACCCAGGGGAATCGAATCGTATAGGCCTCAAAGTGTCTGCATGCCTGTCGCACCCAGTAGCTAACAATTTGAAAGTACTTGCCCGTGGAAGACAAGTACAAAAGTATGGATAACCCTTCAACCATCGGTCAGACGGCTTCACGACAGAGGGCATTGGATTCCGCTCGGCTAGGGGAATTGAATGATATTGGTTTCGAAGTGTGCACATGGCTATACAGGTCAGCAGGAAGAGAAAAGCAGATACCGTAGCAGGAAGATGTCAGCCAGAGTCAGGAAGGGTCGCATTGGAATCCGCTCGGCGAGGGGAATTGAATGGTATAGGTCCCGTAGTATCCGCATACCTGTAGCACTCAGTAGCCAACAATTTGAAGGTACTTGCCCGTGGAACTCAAGTACAAAAGTATGGATAACCATTCAGCCAGTGGTCGGACAGCATCGGGACAGGGTGCGTTGGGATCCGCCGGTCGAGGCGAATCGAATGGTATAGGTTTCGTAGCGTCTGCATAGCTATAGAGGTCAGCAGGATGAAAGAGGCAGATATCTCAGGGGGCAGATGCCCGGCAGAGTCGGGAAGGGTCTCATTGAAGTCCGCTCGGCGAGGGGAATCGAATGGTATAGGTCCCGAAGTGTCCGCATGGCTATAGAGGTCAGCTGGAAGAAAAAGGCAGATACTTCACCGGGTACTGGCCTATGTCCGCTAGAGTCAGGAAGGGCCTCATTGGAATCTGCTGGCTTAGGGGTAATCATTAGTGTTAACCTAGATGGAAGAGCATGCCCCTCTCCGAAGGTTGATAATATTCCATACTTCTACTGATTCGATCATGAAGCGTGATATGAGGTGTGCAAGAACTTAGATACCTTTTGCGAGTGTTGTTAGCAGTGATCAAATAAGGGGTATGTTTTGGGTCGTTACCAGGACAATAGATGGTTAGTCATCCTATGTTTGGATTCTTTTTCGTCTGAACAGCCTTTACCTGGTGATAAAGTAGTCTGTTCTAAGTAGAGGCTATCAGGGGCCAGAAGAGTTCCCCAATGCTGACCCCAATGCATCACTTACCTTAGTGTTCTTCCAGAGATTAGGGTGTGAAATGGACCATCCAGGTGAACTGGGCGGACAGGATGCGGGTTGTATTGCACCCAACGGACTAGGATGCAACCAATGTGCTGGGGCCATCTGAGGGTGGGCTGGGCGGACTGGATGCTCCAGACGGATTCCCAGCGTCCGGACGCAATGCCTATCCGTCCGGTGCAAATACTTTTTTTGCTGATGTTGAACTTAGACAATTTTATTGTCACAAATTGTGGCTAAGCAAGGCAGATTTTACATGACTAATAGTTATTAATCTTAAGTATGTTATTCTTTCATATTGTCAGAAATTTTGACTTGGCTAAATTGTTTCCACATGACTAATCAGTTATTAGTCATCCGTTGTTGTTGTTTTATGCTATACCGTTATTTGACTTATGAGTCAAAGGAGTTATATAATACAATGTGATAAGTCACGGGGTTAGGGTCGTGATGATATCTATATCAGGAAGGCGTTTGGGCCTCAGAGAAAGGAACTTCACGCAACCATCGAAGTAGTTTCCTCTACCAAAGATCTTCCAATTCGATTCTCTTTGTCTTTACACTATGCAGTTCTATGAATACCCAACGGACAAGCTCTCATAGGCTTTTACTATTATGACTCTCTAAAGGGGTGCGTCAATAATATAGAACTCTTATGAAAGTTCTATAAAACACCAAGATAATACTGTAATATCTGATGAAATAGTGGAACGACAAGACGAGAAACCAGTTTTCTATTAGAGGAAGAGTTAGTTGAACCCCTAGATGACAAACCAGTCTTGTACTATCTGAAGAGATAATAAGACTTCAGATATGAGTAAGAAAGGTTGTTACCAGTTCCCTTATTACTTGAGAACTCTAGGATTGTTACATTTATTGACACTATTTTAAGAAACAGTCTCTCATAATAATCATTACATATATCTTATTTGACCCTAACACAGTGCTTACGATATTATCATATAATATAATACCAGATGATGTATAAAAATTTCAAATCAGGATTAAGTATTCATCCTGATTGTGAAATAGGTATACCAAAGACCACCTCATTTCCAATCATGATTTCAAGTCAAATCATGATTTCAAATCAGAATCAATGTAGGCAAAATACCCCTATAGTGTATCTAACGTTATTATTACCTGGGAGCTTCCCCAGCAATCTACCAAATTTTATACCCTTCTTTCACAGTTGCTATAGTTTGGATTTAATTTCAAGTGCCCAGAACAATACTTAAAAAGGCAAGTCACACATTGACCCAAAGACTTGGTGTTGTTAGATTCTTTCATAAGGTTGGTGTTTGCCTGTACACAGAGAAAGACACAAAGTCCTTAACCCACTCAAGTACAAAACAACAAGCCAGTTAGCGCGCGCTATTTTTCCCCTTTTACCTCAGAGTAAGTTATTCTTTACAAATTGAATTCTATGCTACCTAAGTTGCGAACTATTTAATTGAGGCTCACCACAAGCATATCTAGTACTCACAGTATCAGCCGAATGGACGACCTACTATACACAATATATTCTATAGCCAAACTCAGGGTCAGAAATCCTCACATATCACACAAAGGTAGAGACAATACCACAACTCAACTAACATCAGAATTTTTGAAAATATCTTTTTGAAATAAGACATCTATGATTAAGATCTAAAAACTCTCATGATGTCAATAAAACAAATAGTTATTTAATTCATCAAAAGGTGAAAAAGTTGTTGTGCAATGAATATTGTGCCACAACTAGTACTGTGTGGCTAAGGTTGTTGTGTAAATCTCATACTTTTTATGGTGAAAAAAACAGAATAGTATGAGAAAGATTTTCAGAATGTGTACATCTCATCATGATATGAAAAAACGATTGAATATAACTAAGAAGTTGATTTTGTTGGGATTTGTGTGTGATAGGTGTGTGAGGTGAGATGTTCGTTAATGACTAGTCGTACAAGAGAGAAGACTACTTAAAGGAAATCCCATGCCAAGCCCACTCCCGCACAACCAATGATAGACCTAACCCATAGACATGACCTAAGTGGGTAGCCGTACCTCAACATATCGTAGAGCTAATAGAGCTAACACTCCCCCTACGGGTACCACACGTACTTTTGTATATAG
>Ga0307513_10003792_pt1 | contig 20372 bp, 20 predicted proteins | sample 15_EM_MG_FD_202174 | JGI IMG/M metagenome (GOLD analysis project Ga0307513, IMG submission 202174) | Populus trichocarpa ectomycorrhiza microbial communities from riparian zone in the Pacific Northwest, United States - 15_EM | ecosystem: Host-associated > Plants > Roots > Unclassified | place...
CCTGTTTAAGCAGAGCACCTAGCATACTCGCGGGTGACTGCTCCTTCTGGGCTGCAAAGTCAAAGTAAAAGCATGCAACCGCGGCTTTTCGGCCTCTTGCCTGATGGCACAACCAGTCTATCACCAATGAACTAACACCATGGCTGGTCAGCACTTGCCCTTTTTCTTCCCTTTCTGGAGGAGGTTCGTCCTCGTTACCTATTAAAAGTCTTTCCAACCCCCGGATCTCCATAGCAAAACAACACTGCGTTGTCCGATTCGCCTTCCCCACCACCAGCGTGCCATCTTCTAAATTCTTCGGTTTTTAGGAGCCATTCCCCCAGAGCTTCAACTCGGCGATCTTGAATATCCTGATGCCGTAATTTTGGATTGAGCGGAGATAGCCAGCCTAGGATATCCGATCGGTCACCGGCAAAGGTAAAGTTATTTACGGTGGTGTTCAAAGAGTTGATGTTATGACTGAATGATTGGGACATTTCTGAATCTTGCTGCCTGGGGGATCATAGATGACGGATGATAGAGTCGGTCGACAGCTGGAGCACTCTCAGTGGAATTCCTCGAGGCTGAAGAAACGAAAAGCGGGGGTCATTGTGGGACCACACCGATACTATCCCTTGGGCGGTCTGAAACAGTCAAAAATCGTCCCAGCACGCTAATCCTGTCCCAGAATGATTTGAGCGTTGTGATTTGCTGAGGATATTTGTGCTCGCTAAAAGTGCTGAGTCAGTTGAAGCCTTAAGAGAATGAGGATCCGTTTTTCTGACCAAGTTCAGTCGACTATTACCGAATCTGACCTTAGCGCGCCTGGGACGATTTTTGACTGTTCCAGACCGCCCAAGGGATAGGACTGTTCATCCAATCTCCCCTAGATCTGCGCAAAAGAATGCTCTGCCTGTGCAACAACGAATTCCACAAGCACTGTCTTGCTGGTGGACACCGGATATGTGCGGCACAGCACTGCCAGAATAAAACGCGAATATTTGGCGCGGTACAGCACAAATCTTTCGCCGCGATGAACACTACCGGGCCTGGGATGTAATCGTCTCACTTAGCACTCGAGTACAAGTGCCAGTTGATCAAGCCTTATGGATGAATTAGTCGAGCTGCGAGAAATTCAAATATCACTGCCGTGTCACTGTAGGCTGCTTCAAGCACAACCCATCTCTCATAATATACCCCACCTTATCAATGGCCGAAGAGTGAACTGGTCAAAATCAAATGCCATTGGATGGCTAACCTAAGCGGTAATTCGAGGAGTCGTTGCATGCGACGAATAGTCTTCTCAAAGCCTAGGGTAATTCTAGATCTAAGATTACCTCTAAACTATTGACAAAAGGAATGCAGGAGGTATGATATCATAAATTTCTTGTGAATTCTGAAAGAACAAGACCCTTAGTCTTCTGTACCAGGTGATTTTTAAAGTGACCGTACAAGTGAGTTACCCGAACAAAGAAGTGGGCCATGTCTATTTCCATAAAACCCTGTGCTTGTAGAGGAATTTGTTGTACAAGTAGGATAACCGGATCACCCATCCTTCCCATCCGGAACGATTAAAAAATTCCCTACTAGCCTCGTACTCTGCCCCGAAATACGAACAAAACTACTACGAATAACGCAGTACGCGCAGAAAAAAACCCAAACATTGCCTGATTCTATCCATACAGATTGCTACACTTGAGCGCTGTCATCTCCAAGTAGGTAATAGCCACCACCACCTACTCCTGGTCTGTTTTATTACTGCGTCACAGGTCGTCACCCATCTTGTCTAAATTCAGCGTGTTGTAAGGAATGGCTAGTATGCTTCCGGATAACCTCTGAAACGGATGTGTGTGGATTCGGAGTTGGGCAGAATGGCTGGGACGAATGGGCTGGCTGAAATGAAGTAGGAGGAATGGAATGGATCTAATGGAATGGAGTGGACTAGACGGAATGTCATGGGATGGCTGGAATAGGTAGATTGTGTGGTTTGAACGGATATCTATCAGGCTCGAAATACTTAGTATAAAGGATAGTAGTCTACTTGCGATCTTAGGAAGACAAGAAAGAAAAAAACTACTAATACTATCACTTTTCTTACAACTCGCGATTAAGAACATTTTTTGGTTATTTATTTTATTTACTTTTTACTATACAGCGGATTTAAATAGTAGTTCACATACCGTAGCATACCACACAACACAACCCAATCCAGTATGATAGTAACCCCCCATAGCCCCACCAAACCGGTATCATATGAAAAACACTTTTGTTGGCCCCAATCGAGAAGTAAGAGGGGCTCTACCCACGGTATGGAGACAAGGAAAAGTAGCCCTAGTTTCCGTTCCTAACCCCACAACTAACCCCCGGCACAGCATCCAAATTTCCTCTGTAAGTATGATAGCCCCCTCCGGATGCAACCCCCCTCGTTTACTAACTAAAGCCTCACCTTTAAGTTCTGTCCAAAAACCACCCGATCTGTAGGTTAGCTATATAAAACCTTATAGTTGCGAGGGAGCTTAATCTTGACGGTATAATAATCCCAGTAGTAGAAAGTTGTATTAGGGGCAGAGAGGAGCGCTGGCAACAGGAAGCGCACATGTGATGGAGGAACACCGAAGTCTGGACGAGTGAACTTTCTAGGCCATGAACGGATGCATAGGGCTATGCATGTATAGTTTCCACTATAATACCGTAAAAACTCGAATATGCTATGTCGTTGTAATTACCTCTCGTGGTAAAGCGCTGTGTATCTTTCCTTCTTTTGGTGAGTTTGCTGTGACTCGCCTACTCCTATCCCAGAGGGGGGAATTTCAACGACATAGCACACTGGCCTTGCATTCGAGTTTTTACAGTACTCAAGGTGACAACCTCCAAAGAGAATATACACCACAACCTCCTTCTCTTAAATACTCGAGTACATCTACACGACTGTGCTGCCACCTCCATCAAATCTCTCAGCACTTTCAGCGGCATGAGCCTCCATAGCAAGGGATGTTCATATTTTCCAGAGATGGCGCGCCATTGGGCTGCCGGCGCAGACCGGCCACAAATGGAGAAAAATTTTCAATTGCCCTCAAATCCCATGAAGACTACGCTAATTTATAGTACCATAGAATTTGGCAGCTGTAGAAGTAGGCCTGCGCCATATGAACCATACCCCCCTCCATCCCCGTGAGTGAGCATCCCTGTCTGGATTGCAAAGTCAGAACACCCACGATGTTGTTAACAGTATGGATTCAAGTACATCATCACCCATCTTATTCTTTCCAATTCAGTATACCACTCGAATGAGAAAATATTGGTTGGCTGAAAGTGGTAAACTTAATCCAGGCAGATATAGTAGTAGACTCCCCTTGACTGTTCCCCTACCCATTAAATACAATCTCCTCTTCCAGTTTTACCGTTACTCCAATGCTTCCATTCCCAAATCCTGAAGGGCCCGGTCCCCGCCTTCACTATGATATAGAGGCAAGGAAAAGAAACCCTAGTTTCAGTTCCTAACCCCACAGCCAACCCCCAACACCGCCGGCAAATATTGTGCATCCAACTTTCCTCTCCCTCAGTAGCACCCTCCAGATACAATCCCCCTCATACTAACTAAAGCCACCCAATCCAAAAACCACTCGATCTGTAGGTTGGCAATATAAAATCAGTCCGTTACAGGAGAGCTTAATATATCAGCACTTTCTACGACATGGGCTCCTATTGCAAGGGACGCTATTACCCGGCATCAGATTTATAGTTGCGAGATGCAATACAAGTATAAATAGTGTCGGTAACCTCCTAGAGGTGAAAATATACTCTATGTCCGAGTAGCCGAGGCTTTAGGGGTCTCCAGCTCATCATGTTCATACATGTGGGATTATGATTACCGGGGGTTCAGGGTAAGTGAGGCGAGCTGGTTCCTATTGAGCAGAATTTCATGAGGTTGAGTCTGAATTTTCCCGGGTTCGCCTAACTTTCCCCCCGAAAAAAACCCCCAAGATTGGCCGTTTCCATGGTTACACTCACCAAATTTCACTAAATTCCGACCACCAAACCCCTTTCGCCTCACTTATGCTCACCCCTGGTACTGGTACAGTACTGGGAACCTTCTACGCCCCAAAGCAGTTGAAGCTCCCAAGCGCCTAAGGTACCGTGGTATAGGTATTTTGCATGGAAGCTTATAGGAAGTCGTTTTTTTTTTCTTTTGGAGGGAAAACTCTACCATTTAAGAAGTTCACGCAATATCCGGGTCAGAACATCGATAGGTCTGCTGTGATGAAGTAAGCTTTCATTTAGCAAATAATAGATCTTATTGGGCAGCTCTTGCCATGCTACGAAGAATGGTATTTTTGGAAAACAACTGTCAACTACGGTTACTCAGCAGAACCCGCCCTGTACTGTGCTGTGCGTGCGCACATACTGTATTCGGAACGAGCTGGTTGGATCAGATGTTCCCCAACGAGGCGGCAAGAAAACGATCGCGCCGCTTTTCTTCAGCCTCGCGAAGTCTATCAATTAACCTTACTCTACCCAAGAACCGGTCCTCCGAATCTACAACTCCCCAAATAACAAAAAATGAAGAGAAATCTCTCAATCCCGTTCCTAGGGAAATAGCAACCCTTACAGTAACAGCAGGTTTTTTTATAATAATAATAACTCCAACAATATTTATGACGTGAACTTTGGTGGTGTCTACGAGAGGGTTGGGGTTCTCATATTGTTATCTCCGCTAGATCCCCGGATTTGGCGTAATGCTATTAGAACCCACAGAGTGGAAGGTATGGAAGACCAGCTCTCGCGAGGAGGAATATGGGAATTGGTTTTATGGCGCTCGGAGGAGAGTCCGACAATTCAGCCCTGTTTTGCCACTGATCTCCGGGGGCCAGCAAGACACCCCTCAGGTAAGAAAGCGCATCCTTCATGAATCAAAGGTTTCGCTAAGAATCTGCGGTACTACCTCCTTGGTGATGAATAGATAATGCGATTGGGCAAGGGGACGAGATGCTGCTGTTGCCCGCTTCCTCCACCCCGCCGCCCGACAGGAGCAATCCCCAGCGAGCGCCCTGGATTCCCTCCTAAAGCAGGATTCTGGCAAACCAGAAGATATTCCGGCAAAGATCACCCAGGCTTTGCAAGGCTAGGAACAGATCCATGGGGGCTCAAAACTGGGACTCTCCAAAATTGTAGAGATGCTACAGGGTATCGAGTCCCCCAGTGCAATTTCATCTGCATTGACGCTCCAGACAAGGCATGGCCGAGTAACTTTTATCAGGTAAATGTCGCGAAAAAGATTCTACACAAGTCCCCAAAGGCTCGGATATTTCTGGTCGGGAGATTGCATATCCGCGACAAGGTGGAGAACATCTTGTTGGGAGGGTGGCGACGGTCTCCATAACACCCATCAAGGATGATATTGTCCGATTCCTGCGAGTTAAAATAAATGAGGATACAACACAGGATGCGATGGACAAGAGCTTTTAGGAGGACATTAAAAAAGGCACTCCGGAGGTGGTCTCAGAAATGTAAGTAAAAAACAAGGTTGCTAGAAAAAAATACGTAAAGTTGCGAGCTGACAACACTGTCTAGATTCCTACTAGTATCTCTAGATATCAAGGCGACCCCACAAGAAACGACTGTCTATCAGAGGAGAGAGAAGCTCGATATCGTGACAAATGGCTCGAGATCGAGGGATGCATATGACGCAACCATAGGACGGATAAAGGCCCAGGGAGGGGATAGAGCCAGGCAGAGGGTGGATGCCCTGATGTAGACTTCACATTCCGGGCGGCCGTTGAATGTGGATGAGATATGTCACGCGCTGGCGGTCGAGATAGGTCAGCCGGCACTAATGCCAACAATGTTCCTTCGATCCGGACAGTTCTAGGCTGCTGTCAAGGACTTGCATCCGTCAGTGATCTTTCAGTCAACCCTTCTCGTGGCCCCCGAGGCATGTCCCTACTGGAATATCCTTCTTTGTATTGGGGAACCGACATGCAAATAGAGCCCTCATATCGTTCAAGGTGCCTTGTGCTCGACCTCCTTGGGCAATATGGTAATCGCATATCTGCCGAATTACTCTAGAAGTCAACCTTCTGCACTTTCCTTCCCTCAAGCCATTGCACCCGCAACACTATATTTCGTATTTCGGCATTGCCGAAGCACAACTGACTTGATGAGGACGAAAATATAGGATGTGAACCGAAGAGATAGTCCAGGTGCGACGCCACTCAAGTGGGCTGCGAGGTCTAGACATGAAGAAGTGGTACACTTGCAGCAGAAGCATGCTCAGCCTGATGTTCCCGACATGCGAAATGGCGGAACAACGCATCCCCAGGCCGCCGGAAGTGGGCATGAGAGGGTGATCCGGCAGTTTCCTGTTCTATTTGCCGATCTTGGGAGAGTCTGCTATTTAGAAAGATAGACATCAGCCTTGGTATACAAGACGATCACGGCCGGGAACCGCTCTCGCTGGCCGCCGAGAGTGGGCATGATCGAGTAGTGAAGCCACCTTTGGAGCGGAAGGACATTAGCATCGATAGACCAGACAATTCTGCCTACACACCGCTCTGGTGGACAGTTCGAGACAGCCATGACCAAGTTGTAAAGCTGCTCAAGGCTCGAAAGGCTGCGACATCCGACATGGTATAAGGCCCTGGAGATATGACTCCTCCCCGTGCTCTCGGGCCTAGCCACGTGCCGCTTTTATAGCTTTAAGAGACACTTTCCGACTGCTACCTAATACTATCCCCTCTTTTAATTCTCATTCGACGTTTCGAGCCAATCAGGTTGCCTTGCGCACATTGCCACTCGTTAGCACTGGAAATTTTTAAAGTTGACGAGAACGGATAGTTATCAGAGATAAGGAAAGCGGATATATGAGGGACAAGGACGCAAAATAGCATTAATGACTTCATTTGTTCTGGGAATGAAAGGGTTGACGGAAGGGTTTACAGCCTTGTCTTTCCTTTATTACCATCACAGAGGTACGCAGGCAAATGGGGTCATTCATGGAGAGAGACCGACAGGTGTGGGAAGCGATAGAATGACCGAGATGGTTTTATTATTCCGATACAGACTTATGTTGGTTGGTTAGTTTTATGATGATGATCAGCGAATGAAGTTTCCGATTATACCTACCCTATAGTTTATCCCTAGTCTAGTTCGACCGTTCGACCGTTACACCATTTATCTCCCGCTACAGAAATGTGAAGTGAGTCGGCAGAGCCTATACTATTAAGGCCCTGTTTGGCACGCCACTGGAAAAAGAAACTCAGTTTTTCCTAAAAACAGAGGATCTTTCCGAATAAAAATACTGAGTATTTGTCAAAATACTAGCGTTTGGCATGACAAAAATCCTTTGTTTTTTTGACGGCTTTTTGATTATTTTAGGGCCTGGGGGTAAAAGAGACTAGGCCACAATAAAAAGTTTAATGGTTTACCAGGGTTGTGACCAGAAGAAAAAATTCCATAGTGGGAAAATCTTTACTGTCCTTTACTTTGTGAAACTACCGCAGTATGATACAGTAATAAATCAAGTTGTACCCTAATACAGACAGGTTTATCAGAAATATCACACAAAAGAAATACAGGAAAAGTTTATCTGAAGGATAGAAATACTATAGTATTTATGTGCATGCCAAACACGACATAGTTTATTTATCCTATCTCAACCAGAAATACTGAGGAAAACTGAAAATACCATGGTATTTGTGGCATGCCAAACAGGGCCTAAGTCTCAGATATATATCCAGCATAATGTGCATTCACTTTTTCGATTTCCCTTTCTCTTCTTGTGTTTCACGGACCAAATCCAAGGGGTTTTTCTAGCCCCACTTTCAACCCTCCTTGTACTTTTCCATTCCTTTGCTTGATAATAGAGCGGACTTAGGTTGGGGTATAGCAAATATTACTACCGTACTCGTCCTAGGCCAGCAAAATATGTGGCAAAATATCCGTGCGTGTCACAAACTCACCACTCGCATTTCCGGATATTTCTTGCCTGGGACAAGTAGAGCAAAATTTCTTTTGAGGGATCTCTCAACCTCGCCTCTTCTCTTATGGTATTATGTACAGTATTGTGCAACAAAAATGCAAATGTAATGATATGGAAGATCTCATCAGATCTATTGCTGTCCTTTCTTCCTTCTTCCCTCTTCCCCCCCTCCCCGCTAACAGCTCATACTTGTACCTGGAAGGCGGGGCAGAATAAGCAGAAGGGAGAAACTAAAAGAGGAAAAACAGAATCAGCAATGTCTCAAACTTGGTGAAAAATTCAAGAGAAAGCTTCCCGCGCGATCCTAATATTTCCTCGAGATGGTGTGTGTTATTGGCCTGCAGGCGGGCGCAAGGCCCTCTGCAAATGGAGAAAATTTCTTTCAACTCTTTTTAGGTCCCATGAAGAGTGCGCAGTTCGTAGAACCATAAAATTTAGCAGCTGTAAGAGCAGACCTGCACCAAACGAACCATACCCCTCCTCCATCCCCGAGAGTGAGCACCCCTGTTTGGAGTGTGAAGTGAGAACACTCACGATGTTGCTCACCATATAGATTCAAGCACACCACTACCCATCTTATTCTTTCCAATCCGGTATACCACCTGAATGAGAACGTGTCAGTTGAAGGTGATAAAAATTAATCCAGGTGTCATAAATCGTAGACACTCACTCCACTTTTCCTCCACGGAGTCCGTTGAATGTTATCTCCGCTTCTGCTTTTGATGTCGTTGCAACTCAATTTTTCTTTCCCGAATCCCGACGGATCCGGTTCTAGCCTTCGCTATCATTTTCTGCCTTCCGCCCTCGATCTCCTCCCTGTATTCGGGTTATTGGTTGATTGACGCACATAGTCCAACTAACTTCGGGCTAGAAAATCAGAAGAGACCTATCGGGTCATGTATTTCCCCAGCATACACATGTAGTAAAAAGCATGTAGTGAGTCAATTGAGCTATCACTTTCTTCTTCCATTCTACCCGTCCCACTCCCGTTGCATTCCCCAATTGGATGTATCGCAGGCGCTCGGACATAACCTCTCTACCAAGCGAAAAACTACACTTATCCCCTGAATATGATGGTGAGGTTATATCACTCACTACTCATCTCAACAAAAGACCCCCGAACACCGCAGTGGCTAATACATCACCCGGTTCATTCGGCATGCGGGGAGGTCATCCAATCACAGACTTCAACAAATTTCTCTCTGCGGCAGCCGAGTGACCATTGATGAGCAGTCTTACCAGCTAGCGCAGGCTCCGCACTTAATGTACCCCGGTAAAACTCTTCCGAAAGGCCGGGAGAACCCACTAGCAATAACCTCCTCTCTATCTGAACAGAACCGTGCCCGATACCTACTCTATCGTGAGCCGGTCAGGCCCCCGTGTAGTGATGGGCACGATCATGCTCGATCATAAATTTTTGGTGTGCTCGAGCACGGGCTAAATTTTCTGCTCGAGCATGATCGTGCCCATCACTACCTCCGTGTTCTGCTGGCCTTTAGCGAAGCTCACTTGTATTCCCTATACCCTTAAACATTCTTTAAGAGTAGGCAAGAGAAGGAACAAAGCTCTTCACAAACACTAAACAAACAAATTGACTGTGTATGGAAATATATCACTTGATGCCCTTTTCTATCTCTACTAATCGGTCGGTACGACGCCTAAAGCCTGCCTTATTAATACAACCCTTCGGGGGTCGGTTTTGCCTCCTTGTCATTCGATGCCATTCACCTAACATTATTTGGTTGGCTCTAGCGCTGGTCTTGAAAACATCGGTATCGGCACCCGAGTTGTGGTTCCAAAGCCTTACTTGAATCTGCGAGTAAACAACTACAGAACAGGAGAGTATGTGCGACGTGCCCGAGGTACAGCAGAGTACTGTGACAGATCTCTACAAGGGTTTTCCGACATTTAAGTTACTATCCTAGATATGGAGCTTTATAAATTATACGCTTAGATAGTACTATTGCAAACAGAGATAACCTCTTTCTCCCTCTACCGTAGGCCCTTCTCCCACCTCCCACCTTCCATTTTGTGCAACCTCAAATAATTAAACCCTGCGCTAGGTAATCCAAACCCCCCCCCCCCTCTCGGAAACAACCGAAAAACAAAGCAAAAGCTTGGGTCGCTCAGCCCCCCTAAGGGCAAAGAAATAAAAAGTATCATAAGAGTGCTCGATTACTCGGACCGGAAGTCTTACCAGAGAAGGTAACTTAAACGATAGCGCATGGCCCAATCATTTGAAATTCTACAGCACTTCTTTCCCGGCGATAAATCATCCGACGGCTCCCCCGTTATCATGTTATCGGCGCTCACCCTGTTTCCACACCCATCCACTGACGCCACGGACCCTGCAACCGTATACCCAGGGGGATCGTTAAAAACCTGAAAAAGTGTTTCTGTTGATGACATACAATTCTCTATGGGGACAAGGGATATGTTTCCCGGTTTCCCAATGACCCCTCCACCCCTCCCACCGAGTCCAATATTTCCAAAGAAACTCCCCGGCACACCATCACATCACCGGTGCATCAAAGTTCACCGTCTCGCCTCACACCCTCATCTCTTGACAGCACCCCACCCACATAAACCCTCGCTCGTATAATATCATACAAGGGTAGAGAACAACCACCCCGAGCCGACGGGATATATTTTGCTAGTTAACCTTAAATAACTGTTCAATAACTTCTTTCTGGACCCTGTGCAAGTTCCGGGGGCCCCTTCCCAACTTTAAGACGGCGAACATGATAACCAAGCTCCTCCAGCCCCGAAGTTACCCGAAGCCCCGCCATCCCATTTCATCCCCAGACAGCGCATGCCCCTACTCCGAGACTACGTTTATCACCCCACAAACAATCCGCAAAAACGACAAAAACGTTGGGAATACCTGCGCCTTGGGCTGGGTGGTACCAAAGACGTCTGACGTACACACCACGGCCGGCCAGAAACTGGCCATGGTCAGAGAGAGGGAAAGAGAGAGCTATTAGTAACTTACGGATATGGTATGGGTGCTAGATCGAAGATGCGAAAACCTAGGTATGGTTTATATCCGAAGGCTCTGAGTGACGTGGACCAGAAGCACAAGTTCCGGTGCTGCGAATTCATGTGCTTCTAACTCAACCCCGGAGGAGAGATTCATCGTGTAGGCACTCAGAGAAGTGGGAAGGAAACAACTAGAAAAGTGGGCATTTCGTGTGCTGGCATGACCAACTCTGGTCATGGAAAGTCTTTGGGGGCGATAGCGCCGGGCGGGCTCCCATAGAATCGGGGTGGACGGGCTCTTTGAAGTGTGAATCACCACTAAAGAGTTGAGACGGAGGTGCATGCGCTATGGAGCTCAGACTTGTGCACACAGTCCACGCTACCTTGAGCCTCACGGCGGTGGGAGTACCGTATTAGTATCCCTTCTAGACTAATATAGTAACTTGGTGGGTTCTGCTCCAGAAGGACGTATGACACGACTAGGGGGGGGCGGTGAGCGAATGAATGAGGGGTTTGTCCAGACCGCAGCGGTGTTAGCTAGTCGATGGAGATCGAAAGATAAGAGAGAGGTATTGTGATGGTCTGATAACCAGAAATGTACGCCACCGATGCTCCCAGCAGGGGACTGATATACCTGCATTGAAACGTGCATAAACCTGCAAACCTCGAAAGAATTCCTGCAACTGTGATTCCACGCCATTCTAAAACGTTCCCTTTTATTCGCTGCTTTCGACCCGTCAAACCCTTCTTCTGATCGACGCATTCTGCCCGGCTGTCGGTACCAGCATTATCCCACAGAAAGCCCCAAATCGCAACCGGTGGAGAGCGCACGCACCGTTCCGAGGACCCTGAGCAGCGCCGCCGACCACCTAAGCCGACTCGCGGACGCTATTACCCCGTCGCAGCGGGGAGGGGGGCCCGTAGCCGAATATACAGATTCGAACCATGACAGTCGATCTGTTGAACTTAATGTTGAGCCTTGCAATAATACCGTGATACCATAATTAATACAAATACGAAACCTCATAGGATCCGAAAGAGGATAAAAAATAAAATAAAATAAAGACCGAACCCCCCCCCCCTCAATACCGGTACGACGCCAGGGAAAACCTTAGTAACTCTACTACTCGTAGCACCGATACCACGGCGCAGTTACAGTAATACAGATAAAATGCCGAACACATTCCATGCAACCACACTTCCACGACATAATCGAACCTATCATCATCCCCCCGCATCGCACCCCATCCCATCCCATCCCATCGCCCATCGCCATCGCCATCGCTATATAATAATTTTTTTGCCTGTCTAATAAATAGTCTCAGTCGGTCGACATTGGAATTTGGACCAAACAAATACCAGGTAGGTTCCCCCCCTTTCCCATTCTTGCCTCCCGGTTTTCAAAACCAGGGATTAGATTAGAGTGCTTATACGACCCCTATCCTCCTCCACCACTACGACCACCACCACCTCCACCACCCCACTTCGCTCCGGTTCGGTTCAGGCGAGTGAGACACCATGACACCGCGCGACCGACTAGGAATGGGCAAGTGAAAAATTGAGGCAAGTCTGCCTACTACAGTAAGCAGGATGGAAGCCCTACCGGTACTTGACTACCCGTTCTGCCCGGAATACTTCGTAATCTGAATACATATTGTGGGAAATTGTCTGACCTTTTTCAAAAGTGAAGTGAAGTGCAACATGGATGGCTGAGCGTTCTCCAAATCAGGTGATTGTGGGGGGGGGGGGCGAGATTCCGTGAGTGGAGGGAGGCAGGATGGCGAGCTGGACCTGGAAAGACAAAGCAAAAACAAGGCCTGAAAGGCGGGGTTTCGAGAGGCCGGTTACACATGACTGTCTGTGTGTCTGCCCTTCTTTTTGCGGAAATGTTATGCACTGTCAGAGCGAAAGAATGGGCAGCGCAACGCAATGATCGTCGTTGAGGCTCACTCTCGCCCTGAGTGGAATGAAGGAACGTTGGGAATTGTGGTTGCTTGGTAAGTTCATGTTATCGCGACTTTTTTCTGCCAACGGATTTTCACGCACTCGAGTATGATGATACTGGACTGCATAATATTTCGATTTCTTTTATTTTTATTCCTCCCACGAAAGTTAATTAGACTAGAAGCAAGCGTGTGAGAAGTAAAAAATAAAAATAAAACGTAAAAAAAGCGTGAGAAACCGACAAAGGAACCCTTGATGGTAATGAATGCCTCATTGTTAATGCAAAGTTGTAGGAAGAAAGAGAGAAAAGGAAAAAACATACAAAAAACTCCCACCGAAACTCCCCCATAAATAATGTTACGGAATGGGGAATTAAAAGTAATAATAATAATAATAATAAACTTCAAGGGAAAGGGTTTCCGTCAGGATAGTACTCGTTCGATAATTACCCGGTAGCCAACAGTACAGAAAAAATAAATATATGAAAAGAGAAACGAAGATTTCACAGAAAAATCACCAATATCCCCTCCTCTCCCAGATCTTCAACTGGTCCACGAATCCCGGGTTTGGCCCGGCAACTGGTCTTCGGCGACGCACGTACCCCCAAGCCTCTTCAAAGGAGACGCGGAAATGCTTCATCACTAAATTAATTCTCCCGTGTTAGCCACCACCCTTCCTCAACTACTTTCGAACAAACAGAGGGGGGGGAGAAGAGAAAGGCGAAACTCACGGAAAGCAATGACAACACTAGCACTTCGACTTCTTCCCTCCTGGCAGTGAACAAGTACGATTCCACCGGTTTCCATGGCGCGCTCTATATAATCCATTGCGGCATTGAGCGAGTCAAGCAGCCAGGTATCTTCCGTATCGTCAATGAAGATTTGGCAGTGCTTGACGTTTACCTGGTGGCGCATGTAGACAGGCGATTGTCGAAGTGAGAGGACGTGCGTTACGCCGGAGGAGAGGAGGGTTATTGGGTCTAGTATTGCTTTGCAGCTACGGGGGTGTTAGTAGGGTTGGTGAGGTATTGGGATAGGGAGGAGGGGAGGGAGGAGGAGGGGAGACGGACTCGCCGAGATAGAGGTTTGGGAGGATCTCGTTCATGCTACGGTATCTGGCGCATGGCAGCGTACGATCCTTAGTGATCAGAGCGCGGTGGAGCTGTTGAGTTTCGATGGACATTTTTGCTTGGTTTCTAGCTAGCTTTGTAGGATAGTTTGGTTGTCTGATTGCGTAGTTGGTCGATTGCTTCGTTATGGATGAATGGATAGATGGTCCTATACGAGCAGAACAGAGCAGACTTTATAGAGAAGGCTTTATTGGCGAGGCGATACTAGTGGGTCCAAGGAGCAGATGGGGCAGACGAGCTTGGGGGGTAGGGTGCAGTAATGTTAGGCAGCGATAGAAATCAAATTCCGGACTACCGTTTGTTTTTCAAGGAAGGAGCCAGGCACAGCCTTAGATCCAAAGGGTATAAAAAAGCAAATAAACAAATAAGTAAATAAAGGATTCCAGATCAAGTACCGGTAAGGTAGAAAAAAACTTTAAGGGTCGACCTTAATTAGTAAGCGCAACGACAAGAAAAACTACCAGAGCATCAACGAGTACGGCCAAAAACAACGAGGGGAAGTCCAATTCGTAGAGGAATTCGGGGAGGCTTTATATCATATACTTTTTTTCTCCTGCTGTCGACTCTTCCCCCACTCTCCCTTCTTTCTGCTGATCACGGGTAGAAGGGAGAAAAGGGAGAGGGCAAACACACCCGCCAGTCAGATACAACACTGCACATACGTTTTCCACTATCAGTGGTCATCGCTTCAAGCTACTGTACGATCCTCTGTAGCTTCAATCACCGGGTGCCTTACAATACGCTACCTGCGCGAGCGCCATACATGGAGTTTCTCTGTTGTTGGTATCCATCCACCGTCCACCATCCTCAATCATGACTGGTGACACGACACGCGCAACAACTGGCTCAGGGGGGCACGAAGCCAACGAGCGGCAACCATAATGATCACTTCCCCCACAGACTGGATTTCTGACGACTACGAGAGGCTTGCGTTCTTAGGCGCTCATACGCTAGAGGCAATTGGAAAGCGATCAGACGGGGGAATCGGGCCGAGGATGTGAACCAAGTCTGTGGTTGGGGGAGAAAGGAAGAGAATCGGTAAGTTAAGCTGGATGGCTACGAGTGAGCGGGGAATTTCCGCTGGTGCTTACTGGGTTCTCGAGTGAGAAGGTGTGACGGTTACTGGTTGTCTTCGTCGCGATTCTCGGTTGGGTAGGTTGAGAGGAGGGAGGAGGAGGCTGGGAAGAGAGGTATGTGCTTAATCCCTGCGCGATCATAGGCAGGCGTGGGCGACCGGGTCTTTCGGAAAATTTGAGCGCCAGGGAATCCATTCCTTGTTTTTTTTATTTTTTATTTTTATCACCTTCATTTATTTTACTTATTTACGGGGATATTGAAGATTAATTATGGCGAGATTAGAGGCGGTCTACCTTGCTGGCGAACAGCTGATGAAGTATCATACAGCCCAAACACATACCACGTTTTTATTACAAAGTACACTTGTTGAGCTGCTTCACACAATCGCTGATGTGGTTCCCTGAGCTTCTAGCTCTGATAGCTTGGCTTATCCCCCCGCAATAAAATGGGCCTGTCGAGGCGATAGACGCCTGCATGATTAGGGTTGCCCACCAAATGGCTAGCAATCGGGGAAGCTGTTTCTTTTTCCTCCTCTCCTCTTCCTCTCTCTTTCTTTGCCTTAACATTTTGTGAATGACGTGCGAATGATAAGATAGTTCACTCAGGTGATAGTCTGGTCCGACTTCTTTCCATACAGTCGGGAATTTGGTTGGCTTCGTTCAAGCCATCTCATTCTGTCCAATCATCCGAGGGTTAGACTAGCGAGTGAGCAAATAAACATGTTTCGACAGCTCTCAGAGTACTGCTACCTGCGCAGTATGAAGTACATTGCGCATAAGAATGCACACTAATATAGCTCCCGAATCCCAAACATTCATTCATCCCACGATGACCCGATAAATGAAACCCGGGAAACATATTCTGTACAATACTTTGCATAAGCATTGCAGGTAGAGCAACGGAAACATTCCTGCAGCGCTTGCCGCTCGCCTGATGGTCATCCAGCGGATAGACGTACTTTTTCGCAAACACGTCTGTAACGTTTTCTGCATATCTGTGTCGGCGATGTCGGTACTGATCGCTGATCATATCGTACTTGTGTCAGAGGTAGGCAGGGTGCGACAGGGTATAAGTTATCGCAACAGATCGCAAATGAGTTTTTTTTCTTTCCTTTTCCTTCCCAAGAATAAAAACCTCCGGTTTGTTGATTCTGTTTGGGTTTCGACTGGCAGTAGGTGGGTGGAGAGCTTACCCGCTTGGTTGCGATGTGTATGTCGCTCTCCCTCCGGCCGTTGGTTCGGTGGGTCCACATTGGGTGTGGCGAAAAGAGGAGGCTATGACGATGCAAAGTCCCTACCGGTAGGAGTACCGACACAGTACGAGGACTGGAGCAAAGTAAAAGTGCAACTCGAGGGATAAATCAGGGAGCTCCTCTCGGGAGCTTCCGAGAGACCACGGTGAAAAGGGCACAGACCACTTCCGGCTCCAACACACGTTCTCTCCTACATATTTTTTTTTCCACTCGTTCTTTATCAAATTTCCGTGATTTATTTATCCCTCGCTTCTGCCGCTCGGTTCGTTCTGGTGTTGTCGTACCGTATCTTGTTAGTTGCCAACTGGCGATACGATGGCGTGGAGTGGTTCGCTCTATCGCTGGCTTTTGGCTGGTGACTGCGGTACGGGTACAAGTTTAGGCCAACACGCGCAGTTTTAGGAGGCGAGTGGGGCTGGAAAAGCGTCATGAGGAGAAAACATGTTCACTGTTGCCTTGCTCGGCTGCCATTGAGTAGGCGTCCACTCGAGTGCGGAATGGATTGAAGTGCCGATGATCGACGGGGGGGCTTGAAGGCTGGTTTGGAAGAAAATCACCGACTGGTTCGGGAGGGAGTTTACGAGTGGTATTCAACTTACTTAGCCGAGCAAGGTAGAAAAAATCGGAAAGTTTGTGGTGGTAGAGTAGAGATTGTGTTGATCAATAATCTGGTCAGACTGCGGAGAGAGGCATAGGATTGTAGAAATTAGGAGTCTAGACTGGTTGCACGGTCTAAAATGCGAATTTTGGCGGTGCTGAAACGGCCTTCGGGAGTTTCAAGCAGTCTCTAGCCGTTTAAACCCAATTTGTACCAAGGCAAATTTTTAATTATTGGCTTGGCTTGGGATTGGTGATATCCCTTAATGTGTCGAGTTGCTCGTGTCTGCTAGGACACATTATTTTCTATTCACACAGATTTTCTGCTCACTCCCCCATAGGATCTTGACGGGGTTTTTCTTCCATTTTTTCTACGAGTACGATACTTATACCATCTGTGTTAGCACTAAGGCCGGTTATGTATTCGGTGCTCGCAGATTGTGTACCCTGCCTTTCGGGTATCATACGTGATGTAAGGTAGAGTTGCCCTTGTGCCTAAGGCAAGCAATAATATACAGATTCAGACTTTTCCCAGTAATAATCACCAGCACGGAAGTCGATTGCGAAGGAGGAAATAACGCCGCCAACGCACATAGGCGTTTGGCGCGCCCTAAAAATTAAGAGGAATGCTACTTCTACTGAAAGTGGAGCTATAGCTACTCGAGTACAGTACCGGTGCAGTACTGGGAGAGAATTCTTCGAAAAATTGCTGCCTTCCTCACCATGAACTCCCTGCAAATCCATGGTAAAAAGATACACTACCGGTAGTACTGTACTTGTATTCTTAGTACCGAAATATCCGCCTGTCTTGGTATTTGATAGGTTCGATAGCAGCCCCCAACTTACGGTAGGATACCCCCGCAAGTCTCAGGCGTTGTTAGTGCAGATTTCGGCAACGGAGCGAGGTGGTCTAACGTGGCTCTCTTGACAACGACAACCGCCCCCTCCGCCGCCCCCCCCCCGTTAAACCCCCCCCCCTTCTCCAATTCTAGCTCCCTCCATCACAACCCCATCCCCCATCATTAATCCCGTCTGTTTTTTTAGCCATCTTGCCTTCGATCCCTCCCAATTGCCCCTGCCACGATGTTTTGCAACTGGGCGACCGTTGCATCGACACCAATCCGGGGCCTGGACGGATCCCTATTTAGCGGTCCTGTGATAAAGCCACCCGTACCATTTACTGGTCCGAAAATATTCCCCCGCTACTCTTCTCCTCAGACCTCAAATTCAAGTTTTACCGCTCCACCCCAGGAACGTTCCTTTTATACTTTCTTTGGGAAGATCAAGAAGGCTACCGAGGTCACGCCCGAGCATCTTAGCGCTCTTGGGGTTTCGGTGGAATACGATGTTCCGATCGAGGAGCTTCTACCCGGCGACGGAGCCAGCTTTATTCCAACCGACGATGACAAGATATTTTCTGAGAGAAGGAGGGAATTGCTTATCCCGAATGGCGACGCGCTGGAGGCTTTAGCGAGACGGAGGAAAGATATCAAGCTAGGCCACATGTATAGGTTTTATCAAGGGATCGACATGGTTAAAGCATACTATCCCATTGAGCCCCCTTCCGATCCCCTAACACCGATGTCGTCGGGTGACGAAGCCGGCAAGAACGGTAAGCGGAAAGCGGAAGAAGTGGTGGAAGGCGGGATGGAAAAGAGGGGCAAGCCGGAGGAGTCGTCTACTACCACTACCACTGCTCCGAGAGAATCCTCGAATATGGACGAGGAAGAGGACGGCGATAGGAAATTTTCCATTCCCGAGAAATTCCGGGAAGAGCTTGTGAAAAACTTCATTGAGCCCATCTGCTGGGGATACGGAGTGCGGATCTAGTATTATACCCTCTTTATCACGATATGAAGTACGAACAATCGTGTTACACTTGCTAAATACCTGGGGAAGTCAAAGTCCACCCCGAGCACTCCCGAGAGTCTCACTTCAGAAATCCCGATTTCTCGTGCACATGACCAACTACATTTGCCTTACCCCTGCCCTTCCTGCCGAGGCTCGCTCCGGTCTTGTAGAAGGCCCAGTCATGGGCGTGCAGGTCCGGCACGAGTTTGAGTTTTCGAAGAAAAAGTCAGACGATAGCATGGATGTTGACGGCGAGGGAGAAGTCGGGGACATAGTAGGCATTACTCGCGAGGTGGCTGCCGCGCTCAGTCTTGCGCAGGATAGAAGGAAAGGGCCAAGAGAAGGCAGGCCTGAGGGCAAGACGGAAAAGAAGGTCCGGTTTCGGGCCATCGGGAAGGATGGTAGATGGCGGGATGATGTATACTCCCTGGTTGCCTCCCTTCATAACTGAGCTCAATTGAGAGATAGATCTTCCTCCTAACCTCCCTCCACCACCACGTCTCCATAACTTGCATCTCGGTAACCCAGCCGTACCTGCGCTTCCTTGAAACTGGCCAGATGCCGGACCCTAACCACGAATACTTTCAATCGGAGGAGGGAAGCGATTGGGATAAGCTCAAGGTTCGGAAGACGAGGTTCTGGAATTTGTTGGATCCGGAGGAGCGGACTGAAGCTGGAAGAAGTTTTTCTGGGGTTTTAGCATGGTTGTCGAGGAATGAGCCCAAGAGATAGATTCCTATTGTTTGTTGGCTAGGCTAGTGAATGCATACCTGTGTCTATTATTACATGCATGTTTGGTTGGGATATTGATTTGGCTGGGGGGGGGGGGAGGATATGTCTACACGTAAGCCGATTTGTGGCTGGTCCTGAAGATAGGAGGATTTGGATGGTGATCTTATAGTATGATATGTTGCTTGATTTATGCCAAATGGAAAGGGGGGGGGGGAGAAGAAATAATGCGGGGGATTAAACACGGCATAATATTATGTTAGAATGGGGCTGGCGTCATTCAATCGTTGAATATTACGGAAAATCGCTCGTTTTCAGATCCCAGATTTGAGTCTGCGCACATAATTTATCTCCCTTGGGGCTTGCTGTGATTGGGTGAGGTGATTAGAAAGAAACAACCGAGAACAACAGTCATTGCAACGCCGAAATGAGCGAATAATACTGTAAGAAATGACAAAAGAAAGTATAGAAATACATAAAAGATTCTGAGCTCCAAGCGTTCCGCTTACTGCGGGAGTTTTTTTCCCCTGAGCTTTTAGATCGATTGTTGAGGGTGGATGGTATGACAACCTAATGACCATACGTAGGAGCTAAAAATATTTTTGGTTTTAGTTTTTCCGGCGGGGAATCTCGGTAGTCACCCCTGTTGGTTTTTATCCGTCTTGGCATGCGGAACTGTGCTGCAATACACCAGCGCGGAGCTCTAACAAAGAATGGGAATAACCGTACACGGTAGTACATTTTTGTAAGCAGAGGCTGAGAAGCGACATTTGTGAATTTTAGGAATTGAGGTGAGGATACTTGGATTAGGGGGGGGGGGGGGGGGGTTTATGGGGGTGGAGGTGTAAGAAAAAAAG
>Ga0307513_10003793_pt1 | contig 20370 bp, 13 predicted proteins | sample 15_EM_MG_FD_202174 | JGI IMG/M metagenome (GOLD analysis project Ga0307513, IMG submission 202174) | Populus trichocarpa ectomycorrhiza microbial communities from riparian zone in the Pacific Northwest, United States - 15_EM | ecosystem: Host-associated > Plants > Roots > Unclassified | place...
ATTTCAAACGCCTTGATCATTGTTTGCTTGAAGTCTTCAAACATCTTTGGATTATTTCCTATAAAGATTAAGTCATCCACATACAAACATATAATAAGAGTATCACCACTCTCTTTGATCTTTACATAGATAGCATATTCATAGGAACATTTAACAAATCCATTCTTTAAGAAAAAGCCATCAAAGTGACTATAGCAAGCCATTGGGGTTTGCTTCAATCCATATAAGACTTTGTTCAGCTTTAGTACCTTGTCTTTATGTCCCTTCACTTCACAACTCATAAGTTGCTTAATGTAGACCTTCTTCTCAAGAAAACCATTAAGAAAGGCTGATTTGACATTCATTTGATAGATTCTCCATCTATGTTGGGTAGCTTTGGCAATGATTAATTGAACGGTCTCCAATCTAGCAACAAGAGCAAAAACCTCATCATAGTCAATCTCATACTTTTAGCTTTCGCCTTTTTCCACTAACCTTTCTTTATACCTCTCCATTTCTCCTTCGGCATTCTTCTTTTCTTTATAGATCCACTTGACACCTATTAGCTTCTTTCCATTTGGTCTAGGAATCAATTTCCATGTGTCATTCTTCTTAATTGATGCAAGCTTCTCATCCATAGCGATTCTCTATTTTGCATCCTTTATTACTTCTTCAAACATTATAGGATCACATGTAGCAAGGTGATAATATAGTGTTACATCATCATCAATAGGAGTAGTTACCTCATATAGCTCATCAAGGCTCCCCATTCTTTTTGGTGGACTTGATGGGTTACCACTACTTGAACTTCCATTAGAAAAAAAAAGATAAAGGTAAAGATGACACCATTGGTGATTATGGAGGTGTAGTTTGTTCTTGATGATCTTCATATCTCTCATTCCCTTCATCAAGAACCAATAGAAAATAATATTTCTCACCATCATCTACCTTCCAATCTCATGCTCCTTCATCAAACTTATCATATCTACTAATCATCATCTTTCCTTTATTGGGGTTGTAAAGCTTATATCTTTTGGACATTTGGTCAAAGCCCATAAACATCATCCTTTTACTTTTGTCATCTAGCTTAGTCCTTACTTGATCATATATATGCACATAGCCAATTCTTCCAAACACTTTAAAGTGAATAGAACTTGGCTTTCTTCCATTCCATGCTTCTTATGAAGTCATGGGATTCAAGTCTTTCATAGGACACCTATTTAACAAGTAAACAACATAATCTACACCTTTAGCCCAAAACTCCTTTGGCTTCTTCTTGGTTTTGAGCATGCTTCTCACCATGTTGAGGATGCTTCTATTCTTTATCTCCATCACGCCATTGTGTTATAGTGATCTAGGCACTTTTAAGAGTCTTTTTATACCATGATCTTCATTAAACTCATTAGAACAAAATTCACCCACTTATCTGTCTTAAGTGATTTTATAGAATAATCACTTTGTTTTTCAACTAATGTTTTAAACTTCTTAAAATAATTAAATATATTAGACTTTTTCTTTAAGAAGTATACCCATGTTCTTCTACTATAATCATCAATAAAAAGTAGAAAATACAAATTTTTGCCAAATGAGCATGGTTGAATAAGACCACATAAATCTACATGTATCTCTTGTAGGAGTTGTCTTGCTTTAGATGTAGACTTCTTTAGAAAACTCTTGCAAAATTATTTGCCCACTAAATATCCTTTACATAACTGATTTAGATGTATAATAAATGGTAGACCCTTCAATATCTCCTTTTATGCCATCATCTTCAAGCTGTCAAAGTTTACATGCCCAAGTCTCATATGCCAAAGCCAAGTCTCACGCATACCTGTAAGCATTTAGGCACATCCGTCTCTATGGTTAGCAAAAACATTATATTATTTGTCATGATTACTTTTGAAATCGTAGCTCCATCAGTATCAAGTAATGTCAAAGTACAATCTTTCAACTTAGTCTCATAACCTTTCTTCAAAAATTGTTACAAACTCAATATATTGCTTTTTACATTAAAAATATAATAGAAATCACTAATAAATGGATGACTTCATCTGCTTCTTTCTCCTCTTCCTCTACCTTGACCATGCCCTCAACCTCTTTGGGTATATCCAAAACCATCTTGCTTCTCTTTTGAATAATGTTTTGAAAAGAGTGCTTGTGCACTCTTGTCTTCTTGAATGTCATTGACTCTTTCTTCAAGGGCTTGTAGTTTTCCCATAAGTTCTTGAATGGTTAAAAAGTCCATATTTTATGATTCTTTTATCGCGACCACCACATAAGGGAATTGTTTTTGCAGTGAGCATAAAATCTTTTCTAACACACGTATTTCCTATATCTTCTCCACATATCTCTTCATTTGATTGTATATAGCCAATACTCCAGCAAAGTAATCTGAAATACTCTCTGATTCAAGTATATATAACTTTTAAAATCACCTTGTAACTTTTATAGGCGTACCTTTCTAGCATTATCAACTCCTTAGTTTGATTGTTGCAAAATTTCTCATGTTTGTTTTACGGTAGTTGTATTACCACTATCTTAAAAATGGCATCATCCAGAAATTGTTAGATGAGTGTGAGTGCTTATTGATCCTTTCTTTGCGCCTTTTGTATAACCTCCCTTTGGGCTAAAGACAACGTTTCTCTTTTTTATAGGCTCTTCAAAGTCTTTTTCAATCGTTTCCAACACATATCGAGAACCTAGCCAAGCTTTTACATGGATACACCAATTTTCATAATTGTTCTTTGTCAAATGAGAATATTGAAGTGGGAAGTTTATATTGGCCATGTCAAACAAAAAAAAAACAAACTCTAATATCAATTGTTGGAAAACAATTAACGTGGTAGGAGTTTATGGAAGGCAAAACAATAAGCAAAACTAAAGAATAAGAAGAAGATTTGAGAGGAAGGCAATCTTATTAAGTGTTTTTATCTTCTGTATTTGTAACATCCCCATATCCGGGATAAAAACAACAATCTCATGTCAACCGAAAAATAGAGTAATTAAATTTACACACACACACACACACACACACACATGGTGTTCATATTAAAGTCTACTGAAATTTTGACGAAATCTCTCCTGTACTGGAAGGTCCCAAGTTATCGATATTTAACCTGTTTACACTTCTAATAACCCGCATCTCCTAACTCAATCACGACCCAATCATCCTGGGTCTCAATCCCACAAACATCATCATACATATCAACCACAATATTTATGATATACATTATATAACAAATATCATTATGGATGGATAAAAGATATAAATACGCATACATGGAACATGGTTATATGAACTACAAAGTTAAGTTCATCTAATCAAGTTTAAACATTAATTATACAAATTAAATTATACAAATATTTCCATGTTTACAAAATGTAAGGTCATCCAACCTAGACTACATAACAAAAAGTGAATAAAAGTTAACATCTACTCCTGTCATCCATGCGATGGTCCTAAAACAAAATACATAGTATTGAAATATGAATATCGCAATAAGTACAGTAGCATAAATTTTCAATAATTTTTTTAAAAAATAGATATGTATTCTTATTCTATTCCTTTTCCCTATTCATTTCCGTTAGAACTCCTTCTCATTCATCTACTGAAAATTGTTTCATCTCTCATTTCCAACTTCCATTCAAGATTCCATTAAAATCAACCGCAACTGTCTCACCCACACATTACTAATACCCTTTTCATCGGTATCATCATCATCCCATTAGCATTAACATATGGAGATCTCCTTATCCGGGTTCCTAACATGCACTAAATGTATGCTAGTAAAAAATTACAGTGATCCCCTTACACTGGGATCCTAACATACAATAAATGTATGCTAGTCAAAAACACGGTGACCCCCTTACCTGGGATCCTAACATATACTAAATATATGCTAGTCAAAACACATATTACACTTCTCATATTCTCTTTGTTAGTGGTACTCCCATCACTTGGCAATACACTTCTCATATTTTCTTTGTCAGTGGTACTCCCATCACTTGGCAATACACACAAGGGTAGTTCACCTTGAACACATGTACATTCAGGATATTATCCGAAATAACAATATCATTACACCAACTTCCATCCTTTCACATAATATCCAAAGTTTGCAAATTCACATCTCACATTATTAACATATTAAATTCTTGAATTTAACTAAAAAGCTCAAGTGAGGATCACCTACCTGCAGTAGAAGCTCTACTCGTGCTCCCTTGCTGCTGTTGCTGCACCACGTCTGTGGTCCCTCCTGAAATCACAAGCTTATCTTATAAATTTTCCTCATTCAATGATATGTTTTATAATAATCATATCAACAGCTAATAGGTCTTTCTTAAAATCATTTTTTTCTTTATATTTTATGTTTTTCTCATTACACCCATTAGTATTGTCATTCTTTGTCCAACCATAGTTATCATTCCTTTCTTTATATTTGAATTGTTACTGTTTAAATCTCGAACTGTTACTGCTTAGACCTCGAACTGTTACTATCCAATCGTTACTGTCTTGAATTGTTCTATATTGAATCGTTATTTTCTTGAACTGTTACTATCTTGAACTGTTATTGTATTGAATCGTTACTGTCTAGACATTGGACTGTTACTGTCTAGACATTGAATTGTTACTGTCTAGACATTGGATTGTTATTGTCCAATCATTACTTTCTTGAACTGTTATTGTATGTAGAGGTTGCATTCCAACCTCTTTTTAGATTTTTAACTATATCTGGAGTTCTAGGACTCTGTTTTAAGTGAAGTTGATCGCTTTAGAAAGCTAAGACATGGGGCTAGAAGTCATTTGAAGGAAGTAGAATCCAGTTCTACCCCCAAGACACTCAAAATTACTCATCAACGAATCAGACCTACTACCCTACAAGGTGTGTCATGACCCAGTCTCGGTTGGTGACCCATAACTAGAGTTTTGTAGCTCCAAATTGAGCAAGACCAATTTTCTTAGTTAGTCAACATCCAAAACTATAATTTCTATGAAGGAACCTGATCCTAAGTCCTTCATCCTCCTACCCGAAATCGCATTGAAAGTCGGGAGACGAGCTTGTCCAAATTCGTCACCCCTTCCATTCACACATAACATTCACAAACTACATTTTTAGGGTAAATTATCATAGTTTCATGCCCCCTATCATATACAACATATGAATTAACTTAATTTTAACATCCATAACATTTCCCCCAATTCAAGTCTAAGAATCCCTAATATTTAATTCAACATCAAGGCATCAAATTCATAATCGAATTGGAAATGACTTATAGGACCATGATTAGAACATCTTACCCGGTAAGAATCAAGGTTTTGATCTTCAACCAGTCAAAGATTTTTGACTCCCCCTTTTTCTTATGGATAGCTGACACTCCCCTCCCTCTTTGTTCAAATTTTTCTTGTTAATTCCTTGCCCCAAAGTGTTTATTCTACTTATAAACCCTTAATCTTGGATGAGTTCTTGAAATTTTGGTGTTTCTCTCTTGATTTGCAAGAATGGATACAAAAACTCCTTTTTTTCTTCCCTTATGGTTGCTGTATATTTTTGGTGAGGAGAGGAGAGGAGTATTTATACTCTATAATTTCTCTTATTTGCACCTTGGCCTCATTTCCTTTAAGTGTATTATTTTTACCCCCACATCTTTTTCTCCTTATAATTAAGTTATGCCTCTTTTCATTTCTTATAATTCCACCCCACAACTTTTAGTTTAGTTTATTTCCTTCAATTAAATCCAACCCTTAACATTACCGGGTTAATTTATAATGTCTCAAATTATTTTGCCTGGAAATTTATATCTAAAAATTTCTGAATTCCTGTTTTTATTTATTCCTATGCATGAATTTCTTCACTTTTATTTCTCATGTACTTAGTTTGTAATTTAAGCAACCTTTATTTTTCCCAGGGTTTACATTCTCCCCTCCTCATAGAAATTTCATCCTTGAAATTCAAGTTACGTACCTATGTCGAAGAGTAAATACGGGAACTTTTGCTTCATCTCAGATTCTCTTTCCCATGTTTCTTCTTCTATCCGAGAGCTTCTCCACAATACTCTCACAAGGGGAACTCTTTTATTCCTCAATACGTTCTCATCTCAATCCAAGATCTTGACGGGCTTAGCTTCTATGGTTAGATCCCCTTTAATCTTCATAGGAACTTGTGGCAATACTAGTGAGGGGTTTATCTTAGCCTTCCGCAGCAATGACACATGGAACACATTGTGAATCTTATCCAAATATGTAGGCAATTCTAATCGATAGGCAACTGGCCCGATTTTTTCCTTAATTTCAAAAGGGCCTATATATCTCGGGGCTAATTTTACTCCAAATCGAATGATGCCTTTCTAAGGCGTCATCTTAAAAAATACCTTATTCCCCACCTGGAATTCCAAAGGCCTTCTTTAGCTATCTGCGTAACTTTTCTGTCTATCCTAAGCTTTCTTCATCCTCTTTTTGATCACCCTCACCTTATCAGTTGTCAATTGTACCATTTTAGGTCCTAGAAGCTTCCTTTCTCCTACTTCATCCCAACAAATTAAGGTATGACATTTCCTCCCGTACAATGCTTCATATGGAGCCATACCAATAGTAGCTTGATGACTAGTTCCCTCCAAACTCCAGCATATAAGGCTTTAGGAGATCCTCAAAAGTTTGAATGGTCCTTTTAGATTGACCGTCCGTCTGAAGGTGAAACGTCGTGCTCAGATTCAACTTTGTCCTTAATGCCCGTTGTAAGCTAAGCCATAATCTCGATGTGAATCTTGGATCCCGATATGATATAATCGACACTAGCACCCTATAAAGTCTGATTACTTCATTTACATACAATTTTGCCAACTTATCCACCGAATCAGTCATCTTTATAGGTAAAAATAAAACAGATTTTGTCAGTCGATCCACCATTACCCATATGGCATCATTACCCTTCTTTCCCCTAGATAATCCCATCACAAAATCCATAGAAATACTCTCCCATTTCCATTTCAAAATCAATAGTGATTGTAGTTCCCCTGTAGATCTCTAGTGTTCTATCTTTACTTGCTGACAGATCTCACAGTTTGATACAAATTCTGCTATTTCCCTCTTCATATTTAGCCACCAGTAGTATTCCTTTAAATCCCTATACATCTTGTACTCCCAGGATGAGTAGCAAATTGAAATTCATGAGTTTCTCTTAATACTTTATCTTTCAAAGTCTTATCCTCAGGTAAATAAATTCGCCTACCCATAGCTATTAGCCCATCAAATAATATTTGACATGTTGTCTCTATACCCTGGTTTACCCTCTCCTTGTTCTTCTTTACTTTTCCATCCACCTGTTGAGCCACAAAGACCTTGTCTCGAAGCACAGATCGGATCTTTAACTAAGCTAATAGTGATCCCTCGGGCCCTACACTTAGTCGCAAGCCCATTTTCTTCAATTCCACTATACTTCCTTGTTCCTTAATCTCCATATCATTCATTACTGTTTTTCCCTTCCTACTCAAGGCATCGACTACTACATTAGCTTTACCAGGATGGTAGTCAATCACACAATCATAATCTTTTATTAACTCAACCTATCTTCTATGTCGCATGTTCAACTCCTTTTGTGACATCAAATACTTCAAACTTTTATGGTCTGTAAAGATTTGAACTTATGATCTATACAAATAATGTCTCTATACTCTTAAGGCAAACACCACCACTGCAAGTTCTAGGTTATGAACTGGGTAATTCACCTCATGCGACTTTAGCTGTCTTGATGCATAAGCAATCACACATCCGTGTTACATCATCACACATCCTAGACCCCTTTTTGAGGAATCACTATATACCAAAAACCCTTCTATCCCTAATGGAAGGGCCAACACAAGAGCAGAAGTGAGTCTCTCCTTTAGTTCTCGAAAACTCGTTTCATACTCTTCAGACCAAACAAACCTGACTTTCTTGCAGGTCAGCTTAGTCAAAGGTGATGCTATGGTAGAGAACCCCTTAATAAACCTCCTATAATACCCATCAAGATCCAAGAAACTCTACATTTCTATCACGTTGGTAGGCCTCTCCCATTTCAACACGGCCTCCACCTTTCTTGAATCCACAAATATTCCTTCTGCGGATATTACATGGCCTAAAAATACCACTTCTTTGAGCCAGAACTCACACTTATCCAGCTTTGCATATAATTGATTCTCCCTTAAAGTCTGTAGCATAACCTTTGGATGTTTGATTAGTACTTAAAAGTGCATTTTCATTAAGGTTTTATATCATCATATTGCACTTAAAGTATCATTAAATTCCCTAACTTAAGCATGTTTTATAATAACAAGTCTGATAATATAAGATAGCTTTAATTTATGGCAAATGTTCATTTTAAATGCAGGCCTATCACATAAATCAAAGGATTGATTGATGAGTTCAACTACTGAAATTGAGAAGACAAACAGAGGGCTAAGCTTAGAAAAGAGATGTTGGTTCAGTCCAAACTAGAACACTGTTCAGTCATTGGGTCATATATGGAGTTGTAGATCTTGGATTTCAGTTTGGTTTATATGGCTAGAAAGCTAAGACATAGGCCTAAAACATTCATGAGGAGTCCAAGACTTAATTCTGCCGTTTGGAAGTCCAAATCTTAGCATTAAAAGAGAAGTCTGAATCTGTCCTGCAGCCCAGACGTTGTTTAGTGTTCAGTTCATATCTCGAGTTCTAGAAGTCCAAATGCACCAATTCGTTTTTTTTTTTAGAAAGCTGAGACAATTTCCTAGAACTTTCATGAAGACAATCTGTTTAAATTCTGATGTTAGCAATGACGTTTTGTTCAAACAAGAAGATAAGGATTGTTACAAAGTCAAGATGTGGCCACCCACTTAACAATTAGTTATCAAATCAATAGTTCCAATAGTTCCAAATTTTGGCCTATAAAAGGAAGCATTTGCCATGCATTTAGGCATCTTGGTTTTCAGATCAAAATCATGTTCTTACTCTCTTTCTTTATATTTTTGTAATACTTAAGTTTTGCTTTCATGAATATCTTGTTTATGCTTTTCATTTCTTTTTCTTTACTTAGTTAACTTATATCTTATTTATGTTCTTATCTTGTTTATTTATATTTCTTTCTTTTATTATGTTTAGTTAAGTTTATTATGTCAAGGTGAAAAGGTTACACTAATGGTGTAAGAATAAGTATAGTATAAACTCAATATGGACTTTAATGTTTGATACTAACATGTTTTGTATTTGTTATCTTGTTCACTTTTAATACTTTGCTTGTTAAATGGTTAATCTAGATTTATGTTGTATAAACCTTGGTACAACAAATACTTGGCACTTTCATAGCCCAATTGTATGGTATAACCGGCACTTGTGCTATGAAAGAAACTTGATTTGTTGTTAACATAAGTTATAATCATGAATACTTGACAACATTTACAAGTATTAGCATTATTCGAATAAGATAACTAATGTAATCATGTTAACAATTTATAATCCGATTGGAACCTCCTTTATGTGTGGTTTCCAGTTGAGTAATAAAAAGAGTTTATACTATACTTGTTTGAAATAACATTAATGGATCCTCTAACCTTGATAATTATTTTATCCTTGTTTAATCCTTACATCAATATCACATCTCAAAGCTCTCTTCAACTCCTTTTCTGTTATTATCTATTTCTTTATTTGTAGTTTATACAATTAACCTCCCTGTGGTTCGACCCCGGTCTTGCCGGGTTATTTATTACTTCGACACTCCTACACTTGGGAGAAGACATCAATCTTTTGGTTGTGTCAATGTTGTTCATGCTCCAAATAAGAGTTTGAATACACCAAGATATCGTCAATAAATACCACCATATATTGGTCCAGGTAAGACCGAAACACCCGATTCATCAAGTCCATAAATACGGTTGGAGCATTGGTTAACCCAAAAGGCATTACCAAAAACTCGTAATGCCCATAACGGGCTCTGAAAGTAGTCTTCTATATGTCTTGCTCCTTGATTCTCAAGTGGTGGTACCCAGACCTCAAGTCTATCTTAGAGAACACCCTAACACCCTTTAACTGATCAAACAATTCATCTATTCGTCGAAGTGGATATTTGTTCTTCACCATCACTTTATTCAATTGATGATAATTGATACACAGACAAAGTGTGCCATCCTTTTTCTTCACAAACAATACTGGAGCTCCCCAAGGCAAGTTATTAGGCCGGATGAGGCCTTTATCTAACAATTCCTGAAGCTGGACCTTCAGTTCAGCCAATTCCATATGTGCCATCCTATGAGGAGACTGGGCTATAGGAGAAATTCCTGGAATAGTTTCTATGGAAACTTCAATTTCTCTAACTGGAGGTAATCTAGGCAACCCTTCTGGGAATACATCTCGAAACTCCCTCACAACAGTAATACTAGCCAAATCTATGCTACCTTTTTCCAGCTCTCTTACATGGGCTAACCAAGCAGAACAACCCTTCCTTAGTAACTTTCCAGCCACCAAGACTAAGATTACACAACTTGGAATTACTTTTCTTTCCCCTTTAAACACTACTCTTTTATCACCTATTCCTTGGACTGTCACTGTTTTGGTGAAACAATCCACTTGTGCCTTATGTTTACTTAGCCAATCCATGCCCAGAATCAAGTCAAAATCATATAACTCTAACGACATAAGATCTACCCTCAAATCTAACCCTCCAATATATAGTTTTACCCCTCTATAAACATCATCAATATGTATATTCTCTTCTAGAGGTGTACTAACCATCACTCCTACACCCAACTTACTAGATAACACATGCAAGTTATTCACAATTCTATAAGCTACAAAGGAAAGACTAGCTCCAGGATCAATTAAAGCATAAACTTGCATTGTATCTAACTGTAAAGTACTTGCCACCACATCAAGTACAACTCCCACATCCTCGTGGGTCATATGATATACCCGAGCCTAAGTCCTCCCCTCCTGAATTCTAGGCCTCTTTCGAGTAGCACTCATCCATGACTGTGTAGGCCTGATAGGATGATCGACTATAACTGATTACTACTGGCTCTAAACCTCAGTCCTCTGACCATGGGCTCCCTCGGTAGTTCTACAGGGACAATCATTCTTCATGTGACTCGTGTCCCTATAATAGTAACAGCCCTCGGAGTAACATCTCCCTAGCATCACGGAGTAATCTCCAGGGTGTTGCTGCTCACACCTTAGACAAAATGGATACACTGGTCCCTTTTGCTTTGTAGACCCTCCAGCAGTTGTGACTCCCTATCTAGCCTGTCCTCCACAGGATCCTCTTCCACTAACCTGTCTAGTTCCTCCTAAGCTACCTCCTGGGGTGAAATGATTAGTACTTAAAAGTGTATTTTTATCAAGGTTTTATATCATTATTTTGCACTAGAAGTATCAATAACTATAAAACATGCTATAGTTAAGGAGTTATTCATATTTCAAGTGTAAAATGATGATATAAAACCTTCATAAAAATGCACTTTTAAGTACTAATCAGGAGGGAGGGAGTTGAAGCACGCTCCAAAGGAGTAGAGGAAAACCCTCATCCTCGGCCTATATAACTAGCCTAGTGGAAGAAAATGGTACACAATACCATCAAAACAATGTCATTTCGTTTTATCCCTTTTTTATATACTAATAAACAAAAATGAGGTTGTTTCGCACAAAACATGTCGGTTCATTTAAATGAAACAGTGTCGTTTTAACGTTTAAAGAAAAATAGCCTATAGAAATCCCTGTCTCTAAACTAGTTCTTAATTTTTGAATAAATCAATCAGGTCCTTGAATTCAGAATTAATTCAATTTCATCCCTGCCAAGCTTAAATGTCAGCCTTAAAGTTGACCGCCCTTTTAATTTCGGTCCTTAGTTCTGAATTATGCATTTTGACTCTTAATTGACCAACAAACTTTCCATTTTTTCAATTTAGCCCCTGATTCGGTCAATTTCAGTCTCTACATTCACACATCTTTTTCACTTTGGTCCTTGGTTTTAGATTTCTTCGATTAAGTCATTAATTGCCCATCAAACTTCAATATATATGCAATTAAGCCCCTGATTTGACCAAAATAACTCTTACAAATTGCAATTCGACCCCTAAACTTTAATTTCTTCCAATTAAAGCCTAAATTGACTTAAAAATCAATTTTTATTGCAATTAAGCCCTTTATAAATTCAATTAAACCTTCAACAAAATCTAATTGAGTCCTTAAACATCTAATTTTGAATTTTTCTTACTCAAATTGAATTTTCTTTGCCAATAAGGCCTTCATTAGCTATCAAATTTCAATATTTGTATATTTGATCCTCCTTAACCAATCTATGGCTATTTTCTAGGTATTCCAGTATCCTTTTCTCAGTAATATATTTTTTGGTTGTCTACCAATAATTTTTTATTTCATTTGTATTTTCTCTCCCCCCCCCTCTCTTTTTTTATGGGGACCCTAGTTTTTATTCTTCGCTCTTTTCACCATTGGGCAGAAACAAAGAAACGAAAACTAGAGAGCAAGGTCAGGAAGACGAAGAACAAAGACCTTTTTTCTCTTCCTTTCTTTTACAGCTATATATCACTGTGCAAAGGTAATTTTAATTACCTTCGCATTCTGCACAACATGCATGAATAGTTTACGCATGCATGCCTCAGCCAGCCGGGTCACTGGCTTAGGCCAGTGACCAAGCTGGGCTGGTTGGGTCCAACTCAACCATACAGGTTGGGCTAGACCTAACCAAAAAACATAAAAGGTTGTGCCCAGGCTAGGCCTGGGCCTCAGGCCGAGCCAGCCCAATCCCCTTTATTTTATTCCCTTTTGTTTTGATATATGGCCAAACGAGCCCCTTTTTTATATCAGAAAATTCTAAAAACAAATTGTGGACCCTTTTGAATATATTTGTAGGTCCCTCATACGTTTTTAGGGGTATTTTAATATATGTTTGATCTGTGTATTTTTACTGTAAAATGCAAATCCGGTATTCGATACATATTTTTCTTTCTTAAAAAAAAGATAAAATATATCTATGCTTTGTTTTAAATTCATTTTATTGGTTTATTCATTGGCGTTAAAGCTAAGAATACCATACGTTTGTTTTTTTTGCTATGTAATATTTACAAATTCCAGAGTTGGAAGTATCCATAGCCAAATACTCACTGCCGCCAGACTCATGAATATCATAGGCAGACCATCAAAGATAAAACACAACAAGCCCTTAGCAATTTAAGACAAAACCAACAATGCAGCCTACCTCAGGTACAACACTTAAAGGGTGATAATATCTTCTTTTTTGTGTAACCAATTCTGTACCATAGAATCTCTACTGACTAGTTAGGGTTCCTAGTGACCATGATACTAGGTGACGACTTCTTAAACTAGACCTTTTCCTAAAAAGAACAAGATGTTAGAAATTATGTTCTTTTACATGAAATATAATTTTTAAAGGTCACCGTGATGTCGGGTGTATGAGAGTACATCCTCGGGTATTAAAGACACAAAGTGCAAAATAAATACGATGCTAAAATTTGGACTTTAGAACGTTTAGGACTTCACCTAACAAGGTAGAGATTTCCTCACGAAGGGAGATCTACCTTGAACCTTAGACCATACCAACAAATAGAAACTTGACATAGAACAACAATCAAACAATAATACAACTTACCTTAGGCATGATGCATTGGAGTGATGCGTCTTCCCATCATACAACTAATCCCTTACCTAGATTCTCGCAGACTATAGGTTTTCTAATAACCATAATACTAGGTGACAACTTCTGAACTCCCTAATCAAAATTTTATTAAATCTAAAACCCTTTCATTTCCCAACAATATACCTCTCATGAGGCACATTCAGTGCACCAACCATTCAACGTCGCCCCACGATAACAATCATCCATCTTGCGAACCTTCGGGTGAAACTCGATACATCCAAGAACGATCATCCACTACTCATATAAAACCTATATAGAATATTGATCACAACATGTATTAATTAATAATGTCAACTAAACAAATTATTGATACCCACGTAATTATCTACATTGATTTAACTCAAACTTATTCAATTTATTTTAGTAGTATCCTTAAATCATTATCAATTTTCTCTAAAAAATAAAATTCCTCTAAATTTACTGAAATTTTCAACTTAATAATAAAATTGACAAAAAATAAAACATACCCATTAAAGAAGCCATTATTTAGTTCATTATAAAACACCTAAGTTACAAAAAACAAAACAATTCCATCAAATAACAAACAAATATAATTTTTTTAAATCTCAAACAAACCCTGACATGTACAAATCATACATTCATACAAGAAATTTCTATGAGAAAAAACTATAAATCAAGTAAACATACAAACAAACTACATAAACCACATCAAAATACAAAAAAAAATAACATTTTAAAAATTAGTTTTAAAAAAATGGGTAGTTTTACTTACTTGATGTGGTGAATCTTTTAAAAAAACTAAACGAGAACAAGGATATTGATAGACTGAGTGTTCAGGTGTCCGAATTTGTAATGATAGGAGCTTAATTTGTAATAAAATGAGGGGGGGTGCTATATGATGTTTTCTATAGAATAAAAAAGAAAATAAAGAAGAAGAAATAGAGGAGAGGGAGAGGGGGGTCATCTGCCAATTTTACTGATGGATTGACCCAGTGGCGGAGCCACATAGGGGAAAGAGGGGGCAATTGCCCCCTTAATCTTTTTTTCTTTCAAAATATTTTTTATATTAGAATTTTAATATAATAACTTAACAAGTTTAATTTTCTTTGTTTGCTACTAATTGATCCACGCTCTTCTTTTTCCTTTTTGAACTATTAGCCTTGCCTCTCTTTCTTTTACAAAATTTATCTTCAGGTCCTAAACTATTAATTAGTTAAGCAAGTAACCTTTTATGCTTTATGCTTTATGCTTTAGGTGAGTTTCCTTCATTTTTTTTCTATTTATTCCATTGTCTAATTTTAGTTTTATTCATTTATAATTAATTATTAAAAATGTTAGAGTTTATTATAATTTATGGGTTTGTTAAATTAATATGTGTATGGATAATATTATATGCATATGAATATAAATTGAAATGAGTTTTGATGAATTAATATGTATTTTGTTATGAATTTTATATGAAAAATGATGGTAATAAACTTACCAGTGATTAAAAATGAAGTACTGGACAACTAAAAAAATTATGGATACAATAAAAAAAATAAAAAAAATACATTAATATTTATATTTAACCTACTTGTATAAAATAACAAGTCAACAAAGAATGCCAATAACTTCACTAATTCCTGGAAGATTTAGAAATAGGTGAATGAAAGTTTGATTATATATATTGAGAAAGAATATCTTTAATGAAATTAAGAATGAAGTTATTATGAAGCAGTTTTAAAATATGAAAACTCGAAAAGAACAATTATAATCTTGTAAGTTTTTTCATTTAAAAAATATTTTAAAATTAAATTTCTTGACATGAGTTAGTACATACATTTTAAATTGATTTCTCTATATATAACACATGTCTATATAGTATATATATATGTTCCAACTATAATTCCCTCTGTAATCACCGAAAAAAAAATTTCTTCAATGAATATTGATGGAAATAGCGAGAGAATATTTTGTCGGTAAATGTCATGGCATTTTGCCAATGGTATTATTTTCATCAGTATTTCTATTTATCTTTGACAATTTTTTGGTAGTGTTTCTATGAATTTTAAATTTTCAATCCCCCCTCTCAAATGTGAAATTTTCTTTATATTTCTCGCACCGTCAATCTTTCTCGTTGCATTTTCATTCAAGAACTTTCAAAGCAGTTTCGGTCTCGTACTCTTATTTTCTTTCCTATTTCCAAAAAATAAATGGCAGCAGAGTTTTTTTTCTTATAGTTAGTTTCATTTCCACGTTCTGAAGGTAAAATTCCTTAATTATTCATGGACATGCGCGCATAGCTAATTATAGATGAAGAAAGTCTGCATAACTTACCATATCTTTAGTTGAATTCTTTTTCTTCTTCTTTTTTTCTTGCAAGGATTATAAATGATTCATTGAATCTTAACAAATTTAATGATGCACATTATACATTACTTTCCTGTACGTTTACCCATTTCGTTACCTTTAGAAAAATATATATACAATGACTCTTACGTATATAGAAAGAAACTCGTTTTTTTTTATTTTTGTTTATCACAATAAGAACTTCACCGAATGAATACAAATGATACTGACTCGGCAAACATTGTTTACATCCAGTGTAGGAATGAACAATGCCCGAGTACAAAATAAAAAATATATATATTAGGTTTGGGTGGTTGAAAGGAATAGCATATATATATATATTAAAAAAAAACACGGAACTGCTTTGAATATATTATTTGATTAATTTGATCATAGGTTGAGTCTGCCTTGCATGAACTTGAAATCACCATCACTCCAAATTCCTAGTAATTTACAAAGGAAATTTTCTGGAGCTTTCTTCTGTACATGAAATGAAAAACTTTCGTTATTGACTTTTTTTATATAGTAATCAAGAAAATTATATATAAAGCAGCTCCATGAAGTAAATGGGGGCTGAAAGATAAGGAAGAATAAGGGGAACTTGAAAAAGAAAATAAGCAACGAGGGACTTAACTAGTTAGTCCAGTTCATGATACATTCAAGATTTCTAAAAAGATCGGAGCTTGTATAGCTGAAATTTCTAACTGAGGACTTCAGCCAAAAGGCCAAGTTATGAAAGGTGAGGTAAAAAATCGCATTCCAATTTGGTATCTTAGACTCGAAAATTAAGCGGTTGCGCGCTATCCAGATTGACCAGTACAAGCCTTTATAAAGAAGGGTAATGGCATTACGCTAAAGATTTCCTTTGATCAAGCCAGACCATTCTTGGAGGTTATGATTGGGGTCTTTAGGAAGACAACCTAAACACTTAAACCAATTCAAGAATCTATCCCAGAGAGACCATGTTATAGGACAAAGATGGAAAAGATGATGTATTGTCTGAACTTCCTTACAGCAAAAAGGACAAAGAGCTTCCTCATAATTAATGATCCTCCTCTTAGCTAAAAAAACCTTTTGTACTGAGACTGTCATTTAGAAAGAGTCATATGAACACATCCACTTTTAAGGGGGCTTACCCTTTCCAAAGCAAAACAGGGGAGGAATTATCCTCTGAAGCTGAGAGTCTATAAAAAAAATGGCAACCTAAGTAAACTGAGTAGATGTCAGAGCTGTGAAATTTCAATTTCTTGTTGTCTTCACCATCAGAGAAGACTAGACCACGCTTCACCTATGCAATTAAGCTCTCTTACATGCAGAGCTCATAGGGCCGAGGAGATCTTCTCCAAGATATGTTAAGCGAAATATCGGTCAGGCCATATACATCTGCAAGGCTTATCGATTGTTGTAGGGAGAGGTTATAAAGTTTGGGAAACAGGAGTTGGAGAGGGGTTGCAGAGCCTAGCCAAGAGTCAGTCCAAAACCTGATGTTTCTCCTATCACCCACCTTGAGCCTGAAATTTGATTGGAGAGGAATGGCTATGCTTTGATTTGAGGAAATCGCTGATACCATGCCATGCCAAGTAGGAGATAACGAACTTGCAAACATATAAAGTCCATTTGCAAAATGAGGCTGATATTTTCGAAGGATGAGATCTTGCCAACCTCCTGCCACTCCTTTATCAAGATTCCAAAGCCATTTAAAAAGCAGAGCTAAATTTTTGTCATGGAGAGATCCTAGCTCGAGATCGCCAAAGGATTTACTCTTAATTACCTTATGCCAAGGCACCTACAAATGCCATGAGAATTTGAGGTACCCTTCTAGAAAAAAAGAGTGGTTGATAGATGAGATGGCTTTAGTAATGCCCTTTGGCATAAAAAAAAACATATGGTACAGAGGTAAAGAGCTTAGAACTAATTTAATCAGACATATCCTCCCAACCATGCTCAGAAACTTTCCTTTCCATGTGCTTAGCTTTGCTCTGATTGTGGACAACACTAGTTTCCAAGAGGAGAGTCTACTTGGATTGGCACCAAGACGTAGCCCAAGGTATCTGATCAAGAAAGTATGACTATGATAGAAAAATGTGTTCGCTAAACCTGAAGTTCAGTCGTTGTCCAAGTTGATTCCTATGAGTGAGCTTTTATAGAAATTAACTTTTAGGCCTGAGATGATCTCAAACCAACGAATAATCCTTTTGGCATGCAGAGAGGAACAATCATTTGGTAGGAAAATCAGAGTGTTATCTGAATATTATAGATGAGTTATGTAGTGTCTTGGAGAAGTCTACAAGCCTTTGAAGTAACCCAAAACTGATGCCCTATTGAATAAAATTGTCAAGCCATGAACTGCTATGTTAAATAGGAAAGGAGAGAGAGGGTCCCCTTGTCTGAGACCTCTCTCCAGACTGAATTCTCAAATAGAAGAGTCGTTTATCAAGATGGCTTATTTGGAGGTGGACAAGCATTCAAAGATGAATTTCCTCCAACGAGAGCCAAAACCCATATAACCCATGGTAGTATCAATATGCTCCTACATAATTAAGTCAAAGGCTTTATGAAAATCTACCTTTAGTAAGAAACCATGCTCCTTCTTGCTGCGGGTGCCATGGACAACCTTGTTTGTTATCGTGAACCCATCTAAAATCTAATGCCTAACAATAAAAGCAGACTGGTTTACACTAATCTGGCAGAACAGTTCGGAGTCTAGTGGACAATAGCTTTGCCACTATTTTATATAACCCGTGTATCAAGCTAATTGAATGAAATTGAGAGAATCTGTTCGGCCCCTTAGTCTTTGGAATCAAAGTCACAAATGAGAAGCTGATACCCTTTGGTAATTTGCTAGTTCTGAAAAATTCTTTGACGATCACGAAGACATTTGAGTTGATAAGGTTCCATACCTTTTTATAAAAAGAGAAGTTGTACCCATCAGGACTGGGAGCTTTTGAACTGTCACAGTACCACATGACTTGCTTCACTTCCTCCATTGAAGGTGGTCTTTTCTAGCCAAACTGATCTAACCTCTGAAATTTTAGTGAACCCTAAGCCTCCCATTTCAATTCTTCTGCATTTTGGCTTGACAAACAAAGTGGAATAGAAGTTGATAACGCCCTCTTTGATATCATTTAAGGAGACTAGGTGGCTACCATTTTGCTCGATCTAGTTGATGTGGTTGCATTGCCTTTCCTTAAACTTGCTGATAGGTGAAAGAAACGAGTGTTCTTATCCCCTATTTTGCATTAGTTTTGGTGGGATTTCTGCCTCCAGATATCTTCAATCTTCCTGCTAACCTCCCAAAGCTCAGAGTCCAGACCCTGGAGCTTTGTTTTTTCAATCATAGACAGGGGGCACACCTTGCTTACATCTTCGAGCATTGTAATGGAATTCTAAATGTCTACAAGTTTTGAGTTATGATCACCAAAAGTGGATTTGTTCCATTGTCTCAGCTTTTTTCCTAGAGTCCCTAGCTTCTTCACCAATCTATAATCACTTGGAAATTCCTTGTAGCTATCAGACCATAAGACCTCAAAATTAGCTAAAAAGGAAGGGTGCGACAACCAACAGTTTATGAAGCGAAAAGGCTTTCACCCCTACAGTCTACCTCAGAGCTTTGAAGAAGCAACTAATAGTGATCTAACATCCCTCTAGAGTAGTGGTAGAGAGATAAAGATGGAAACTGCAGGTGAAAATCTGGAGAAGCAAAAGCCCTGTTGATGCGGCTCCTGGAACCACCCCTAAACTACGTGAACCGTGGCCCTGCAAATTGAATTCAACTAGTTCACAGTTGGATAAGAATATGTGGAACGAAGCTGAGCCTGAGTGATTAAGGTAGCCACTACTTCTCTCATGAACATGTAGGGTTTCATTGAAGTCTCCTAGCACCACCATTGGTAATTTGAAAGCAAACTTAAGGGTGGTGATGTCTTCCCACATTTTAGCACGATCTTGCACAGAGGTTGCAACATAGACACCAACTACCATACAATTAAAGGAAGAGTTAACATGTGTGCCGCATAGGCTTATCTACTGCCTTCTAAATTCTATGGTATTAAACTCAAAGATAGAGTTCACTACTAAAAAATGTAGTAATTAGCAACGAATCACTCCGTTACAAATAATACTAAAATCCGTTGCTAAAATAATTTAGCAACGGAATCAGCAACGACAAATATTGGATGCAGATTTGTCGTTGCTGATTTTTTAGCAACGGATTTATCCGTTGCTGATTTCGCAGCAACGGAAATTCCGTTGCTTACAATTAGCAACGGATTTTCTGTTGTTAATTTTAGCAACGGATAATCCGTTGCTATTTTTGAGAATCAGCAACGGATTGTCCGTTGCTGATTGATGAATTATTTACAATCAGCAACGGAAAATCCGTTGCTGAGTATATTATTTTTAATAAATTAATTTTTATTTATTT
>Ga0307513_10003794_pt1 | contig 20368 bp, 13 predicted proteins | sample 15_EM_MG_FD_202174 | JGI IMG/M metagenome (GOLD analysis project Ga0307513, IMG submission 202174) | Populus trichocarpa ectomycorrhiza microbial communities from riparian zone in the Pacific Northwest, United States - 15_EM | ecosystem: Host-associated > Plants > Roots > Unclassified | place...
GCGTTCCTATGGATCTCACTTTACTAGGAAGCACACAACTACACAGCCGTACAGTGCTGTCGCGCCGTACCAACGCTGGGGCCGCAGGGGGGTGTTAGGAATATCCCCTGAAAGTTACAGGAGGTTTGGACCACTCCTGCTCCGTCAGTAGTCCGCTTCGTACCATACGAAGCGGCCCTATGAACATCTAAGAGCCCCACTATAGTGGGATAACTTCCCCCTAAGTCCGCAGATGACTATGTCAGTGAAGGTAGGGTAACCGGAGTACCTCAGTAGGGTAACTGGGGTCCCAAGGTAGGGTAATCATGTTTCCAAGGTAGGGTAACTGCACCCGATCATGCCTTTTATTTCCTTCGGGAGTCCTCGCGACCACATATAATGTTGCCACGGAGACCCGTGCAACGTTTACTATGAGTCCTTTGCTTTATGTGAACATACCCTCCGAAGGTTACCCTGTCTAGTAGGGTAACTTTGGCCTACCTAGGTTACCCTGTCTAACCCTATGTCACCAAGTCACTTTGTAGACACTTGTACCAACTCATGTCTACAGGTAGTATACTAAGTATACTGGCCTATCCTCTATGGTTACCACTTGGTATGCCATACGGGCTTGAGTCTAGTCCACTGTAGCTACCTATCTGTAGGGTCGTTACAACAAACACCGATGATACCTACCACAAGTGGCAGAATATCAGCCCGACAGCTGGTGGACAGCCAGCACGCATAACGAAGATAGCTGGAGAACTAGCGGACCTCAAGGGATCCCTCCCAGCAGGATCTATCTCAGACTATGCACAGAAACAGCGATTTCTCGATACTATGGACTCTAGATTACGCGACAATGTTGAGCCCCAGCTCAGACCAGAAGACACCTGGGACCAAATGGTAGCTGTGGCAGAACGCTATGATGCTACTATGTACAGAACGGGTGGCTACAAAGGCAGCGATAGAAGCCAGGCTTCTAGCAGCAAACCCCATACACCAAAGAAAGAGAATACCTACCGCAAGCCCTCTACTGCGTCAACACCCCAGAATACAGGCAAGGGAAAGGCCCGACCAAGAAAAGGACATACACCAAGTCCAACAAGCCCAGTAAGGCTGAAATAGATCGCCCCAAGGCAGACGGAGCCTGTTTCTACTGTGGCGAAAGCGGACACATGGCAAATGAATGCCCAAAGCAAGAAGTCAAGACCAATCATGTTTGCCTCTCAGAGGAAAGTCAAGACAGCAGCGAAGGCGAATATGAGCCCGATACAGACAGCACACAGGAGCTAGACGGCAGTGGCTCTGTCAGGACGTACAAGACTACAGTAGGCTGTTACGGGGTAGCTAACACAGTAGGATTCCGAGCTAACTAGGCCGAGGATATTCGAGACAACGGAATATAGGTCAGGAAGGCTCAAGATAAATTGTTCAGTAAAGAAATAAAAGAATATCTTTAATAACTTATAATATTGTTAAGGTCTCTTCTCCGTTGCTTGATGATGTTCTCAACCACTGGGGAGAGCCCTACTATTTATACTAATGTTTACGCTACTTTGACTTCTCTAGTAAAGAAGTATCTTCTTAAGAATTCAGTTTGTCAGAACAAAGTGCGAACACTGTTTGACCCTGAAAACTTGCCTAGCTCGACTCAGAGAATCCCCTGACTGCTATTTCCTCTGAGGGTGTCCCCACTCCACCAGTAGTCTGTCTTTGATCTCTTCGTCCTGATAGACTATAATGGAATATGCAGTCCAAATGTCTACATACCAATAGTATTATGAATATGGAGTGATCAGTTCCGATATTCATCTATCACTGCATAATGCGTATGCATTATTAAGAGTAGAGAACTGGTTCTCTAATCATCGTTCCAATCAGTTAGCCATATCTTGAAACGTGAACTCTTTTAGGTTCCTGAGTAGTCTCTCAGATGCCTCCGGGAAGTCCCTACTCAGGGAGCTTGGGTTTGGATATATGCTCTCCCTTATAGTGGCCTATACCTCGCGCATAATTATGCAAGCTATTCCCGCTAGGGTAATATAGGCACTCCTAAGGATAGGCCATTTCTGTTAGGTGGTAGCTTCAGCATGAGGTATTCCGACAGCTAGGACCCAAATCGTTTATATCGGAGAACTCGTTAAGAAGACATGAGTAATGTAGGCTAGATATAATGGTATACTTCAAGGTAGATCGTTGAAGTATTGGTAACAATAAAGTAGGAACTTATTATATTGATAAGATCTCTTCTCCGTGCTTGTTGTGTCTAATAGCAGCGAAGATGCTTCGATATTTATATTCCGCGTCTGAGCAATCGCGGTATACATGTTAACTCTATACTAATTAAGTACCTTGCCCGCAACTTTGCGAACTTCACCTGAGTGCGAACACTCGTAGACCCTGAAAACTCTCTACCACACTTGTTACTCCCATGGCCAACTTATCGGTCTGCGCTTTTCATTATTCCTGATGGTGTGGAAACCACGTCAGGTGTCAGCTCATCTGTTTATCCGTTGGCAATGCTGGTTACGAATTATCTTGCCCTCGTGCTCACCGAGGGTAGTCTAACTCGCTGGACGGAAGATGGCCGATCTTCTTTGGTTGATTCCGTCGAGAATTCAACCTGCAACTGCATGTTGTATTCTGGTCTTCCGGCATTATACGACTTGTCTTCGGGATCGCACCTATAGGCTTTTTCCTTCGGACTCCTTCTTTTACCAACTTGTCCTTTGTGGATGCACCCGATCCACTTACTGGGCATAGTAACCTCCTCCATACTCTACACGTCTTTGTAGATACGAGAGGACTAACTTTCGTGCAAAACGCCCCGTTACATTCTACCCACTCTTCCGACAGTCTGTCTTTAAGTGTCTGTAACCTTATGCGCCGTCGTCCGATTCACCTGCTTCTACCTGCATGAGGTGGCCGGAGGTCTCCCCTCATATATCCTGCGAACAGGATCCGGTCGGACGGACGGCCGCAATGTATACGGTGTTATAAGACGTGTTCCAATGATAGTGATCTTTGGTGTTGGGACGCAACTGCCCAGGCGGCCAGTGATGACGCGCCGTCCCAACGCCGGGGCTGGAGGGGGGTGTTATCTTTTTCCTTCGAAGTTCGTATGCGTCAAGGCAGGGTAACTTTGCCCTGTAAATGTTTACGGGAAGTCCGTGCGCCTAACAATTTCAGGCACTCGAATTCACTATCAACATCAATGGCAAGCCCGCCAGAGCCCTCGTAGACACAGGAACCATTGGTGGTACCTGTTACGGGGTAGCTAACACTGTAGGATTCCGAGCTAACTAGGCCGAGGATATTCGAGACAACGGATTATAGGTCAGGAAGGCTCAAGATAAATTGTTCAGTAAAGAAATAAAAGAATATCTTTAATAACTTATAATATTGTTAAGGTCTCTTCTCCGTTGCTTGATGATGATCTCAACTACCGGGGAGAGCCCTACTATTTATACTAATATTCACGCTACTTTGACTTCTCTAGTAAAGAAGTATCTTCTTAAGAATTCAGTTTGTCAGAACAAAGTGCGAACACTGTTTGACCCTGAAAACTTACCCAGCTCAACTCTGAGAATCCCCTGACTGCTATTTCCTCTAAGGGTGTCCCCACTCCACCAGTAGTCAGTCTTCGATCTCCTCGTGCTGATAGACTATAATGGAATATGCAGTCCAAATGTCTACATACCAATAGTAATATGAATATGGAGTGCTCAGATCCGATATTCATCTATCAATGCATGAAGTGTATGCATTAGTAAGAGTAGAGAACTGGTTCTCTCATCATCGTTCCAATCAGTTAGCCATATCTTGAAACGTGAACTCTTTGGGGTTCCTGAGTAGTCTCCAAGATGCCTCCGGGAAGTCTCTACTCAGGGAGCTTAGGTTGGGATATCTGCTCTTCCCCATGGCGGCATATACCTCGCGCATAATTATGCAAGCTATTTCCCACTCGGGTAATATTACCTCCCACCAGAGGGGTTTGACCTCAAACTCCTTATAGTACATGTGTAGCAATAAACATAAATTCCTTTTAGTACTCTACTTAGGTAGGGTAAAAAACCTTCTACGTTTACTTGGCCATGGGAGGAAAACCTTTCCTAGTAATACTACTTAGCCCAAGTTTGGCATATCTGGATTCTCCCTATGAAATTCTTCAACCAATTCCTTCACATGTTCTAAATGCTCCGGTGGTTCCCCGGTGTTCTCATCTTCTGAACACCCCTTCCATTTTACGAAGTAACGCAGTTCTTCAAAAGTTCTGATACTTCCACGAACTCTTCGTTCATAAGAGATTATTTCACTCTTTACTATTCTTTCCACCTGCCACTCAAGATTTCCATCTATATCTTCTGGTGTCATCAGTGGTTGTTCTCGGGCAGGTCGGATGGAGGTTCGGTAGGGCTCGAGAAGCGACACATGGAATACCGGATGTATCTTCCATCGATCCGATATTTCGAACTTGTAGGCGAGTTCTCCTCTTTGTTCTAAAATTTTGAAGGGACCGTAAAGCTTTGGAGCTAACTTCTTAGCGGGGCGTTTCGTTCGGATATTTTTTGCATTGAGTATAACCAAGTCACCAACTTTATAGTCTGGTTGTTGCTTAGCTTTCCGATCGTAATATCGTCCCATAGCTTCCCTTGTCTTTTCTAGTGATTGTCTCGCTTGTTGATGTATCGTCTGCATCCAGTGGGCATACAGGTTGGCTCCTGGATTTTGCGCTTCTCGTTCTTTTAGCCATTCGGTTTGTGGATGATAACCGTAGTTTGCGAAGAAAGGGGTCATGTCGTGTGCAGTTGTAACCGAGTTGTTGTAGGCATACTCGGCTAGGAGTAAGAGGTGATACCACTCATCCTGATCGTAGTTAACAAATACTCTGAGATCACCTCCCAATACTTGATTGACTCTTTCGGTTTGTCCATCGGTTTGCAGATGATAAGCTGTCCACATTTTTCTCTTAATCCCAAGCTTTTGACACAATGACTCCCAAAATTCTCCCGCGAACTTGGCATCCATATCCGAGATGATTTCCGATGGTAGCCCGTGAAGTTTCCCTACTTCGTTAAGGAATGCTTCTGCCACCTCTTTAGCGGTCGCGTTTTCTTGTAATCCGATAAAGTGGGCCATTTTTGTGAATCGGTCTACTACCCCTATAATTTGAGTATATCCTGCTGAGTTCGGTAGCTGGGTGATAAAGTCTACCGATGTAGAGGCCGAAGCTGCATAAGGGACTTGTAAGGGACTAAGTAACCCGAAGCGAGCATGTCTCGGAGCTTTCGCTTGTTGGCATATGGTACAGGATCGGACATAGTCGTTTACCCAATCGGTTATCCTTTTCCAATAGAAATCTCGTGTGATAATGTCTAGGCTTTTTTCCTGTCCGAAATGTCCTGCTATTTTGGAATCGTGACAGCATTTAGCTATAAGGGTTTGCAGATCTTCGTCATTGGGGATATATAGGCGATCCTGGTAGTAGAGTTGGTCTTCGGATATCGACCATTGCTTAGGTAGTTTCTTTCCTTCGTTCGTTAAGGTTTTCAATTGTTCCTTTCTTCGCATCCAGTCTTCATCTTTTTCTGCCGCTTCTTTAATCGTTGATAGAGACTGTTCTTCGAACTTTCTTGGGCTGGCTTTAGCAATAATTGCGTTGGATAGAAGGACTTGGCCTTTGCGTAATACAGGGTGTTGATTGATGTCGAGAGGATCGTAGAACTGATGGTTGCCATCCGCTTGAAGGAAGCATATCATCGGTTGAACTTCTTTCAACTCTGCTCCTAGCCCGCTACTTCCAAACCCTTTTTCTGCCCATTCCGTCACATCCAATCCGTCCACTTCGATCCAATCTTGATCATCCAATCATTCCACAATTAGCTGATCTATGCGATCACCTTTTCTTACCTCATAGTTCATACTATTGTGGTTGACGAGTAGGACTTTGACTTCTCCTCTATAATCAGCGTCAATAACACCTGCGTCTACCGAGATTCCTTTGGTTGCCAAACCACTTCTAGGCGCTATGCGACCGTAGGTTCCTTCTGGTACTGCGATGGCTAAGCCAATCTTAACCAGTGCTCGGTTATTTGCTGGGATGTAAATATCTTCGCGACTGTAGAGGTTGTGTCCTGCCGCTAGCTTCGATCCTTTTGTCGGACTTCGTGAGTCTTCTGAGAGTCTTTGTACCCGAATTCCCATTTCCTTTCCCATTTGAGGCAATTCCTGTTGGAGCTGTTCTATATTTGAACCCCACACAACTGCGATCTGGAATTTTCCGAAGTGCTTTGGTTGCAAGATTTGTTGTTCGCGATGCGTAGCTCCCTCTTCAGGGCGGTACTCCGGCCGCCTATTTAAAGCATCCGGTTTGCCTCCTTTGGTTCCTGGACGATAGACTATTTTAAAGTTAAAGCCACACAACTTCTGGGCCCACCTTATTTGTCTATGCGTCCAGACTTTTGTTGTAAAAATATATTGGAGGTTTTGATGATCGGTATAAACCGTCACTGGCTTTTCGGTTCCCTCCAGGTAGTGTCTCCATTCCATAAAGGCGACAACGATAGCTAACCGCTCTTTATCGTGGATGTCGTAATTTCGTTCGGCTGGCGCGAGTTTGCGAGAGTGGAAAGCCACGGGATGAAGCCTTTTGCAATGGAATTGCGACGAGATGCAACCAAGTGCATAGTCACTGGCATCTGTTTCAACCACGGTGTTCAAATCTGGGTAAAAGTGACACAGGATAGGAGCCGAGATGAATCGACGTTTCAGGTCCTTGAAGGCTTCTTGCTGTTCCTTTCCCCAGAAAGGTTTCTTAGGGTCGCCTTTTAATAGGTTCGTAATCGGTGTGCAAATTGCCGATAAGTTTTTTATGAACCGGCGAGAAAAATTAGCAAACCCAATAAAGATTTGAATGTCTTTAACCGAAGCAGGGGCTTTCCATGACTTAATTCATTCAACCTTTTTCTCGTTCATAGTTACCCTATCGGTTGCAACCACATACCCCAAAAAATCCACCTTTTTCACATGAAACACCCTTTTTTCCAACGAGATGGCCATTTGGTATTCCCGTAGTCGTTGTAAAACTTTTCGAACAAGTATAATATGCTCCTCTAGAGTTTTAGAATAGATTAGGATCTTATCGATATATACCACGACTCCCTGATCTAGGAACTCTCGTAATATTTCGTTCATCATGGTTTGAAACGTAGCGGGTGCATTAACTAATCCAAAAGGCATAACCTGGTATTGGTAATGGCCATAGCGGGTTCGAAAAGCAGTCTTCCATTCATCCCCTTTTCGTATTCTTATTAGGTGAAAACCGTCCTTTAGGTCCAGCTTAGTAAAGATCTGAGCGTCTCGAACCTGATCTCTTAATTCTGTCATCAAGGGGATGGGATATTTATTGTGTACTGTAACCTTATTTAAACCACAGTAGTCGACAACTAGTCGTAAGCGACCGTCGGGCTTTGGTACGAAAAGAATTGGTGCACCCGAAGGGGACTTGCTGGGGGAAATCTTTCCTTGTTTGAGCATGTCGTCAAGGTATTTCCGTAGCGCTTCAAGCTGTTTCTGTGATAACGGATATATCGGGCCCCAAGGTGGTTGGGTATCTGGTTTGAGATCGATGGCATGATCAAAGGTACGGCGGGGTGCGAGGTTTTCTGCCGTAGATGGTCTGAATAGGTCCAGGTAATCGTGGTACTGATCTGGCAGGCGATCGATGATAGTAACTTTTTCTTCATCAATCCTTTCAATCCTGCCTATAACCACTACGTTGGGATCATTTAGTACATCTTCATCCGATTCTACCCAGATTCCTTCATCTTCAGGGAGGAGATGGGATTGGCAGTCAGTATCATCAAAGTACCACGCGTCTGGGTTGGCAATATTTTTTATCGGGTGTTCCTGATGCCACCACCCAAAAGGTATAATCATTCCATACTTTCCTGCCGGAGCAATTTCACAGGAAACGAGTGATAAATGTTTGTTGGTTCCTATTTCTAGGTATAATGGTTTCGTGAAGTGGGATCCACCCGAAGAAATTGCTTCTCCAGTGAACCCTTGGATTTGGACTGCATCAGCCTGAGAGTGGTAGGAGATGTGAAGGTCTTTAACGAGTTGTTCGTTAATAAGGAAGATATTCGATCCAGAGTCCAATAAGACTGGGATTCGATAACATTTTCCGAGGATGTAAATGTGTGCGTGTCCCTCAGGCCAATCATAGCGGTGTGGTTCGCTGTTAATAATATCGGTTCGCTTAATCCGACCGCAAGTTTGTCGTTTACCTCGCTTAGAAGGCATCGTGGGTGTTGTAAAGTTGGGTGTTTGTTACAACGCCCGCGTTGTTTCGACCAGATAGGTCTTCTCAGACAAACTCGCTATAATAAATGATTAAATCTTTTATACTTCCGGGCAACCCACTACTAGCGGTCTTTACCCTCTGCCGAGAGGTTCCCGAAGATATAAAGCTCACTAAACGAGCCAAATCCCAACGCCAAGCAATGCTAAATAAAACATCAAACAAAAATAAACAAACGATAAATGTAAACAAAACTTAACCTTCGTGTAACGTGGTTGTCTTAGAGATTCTGTTTGTTGTTGCATAGCTTGGGTTGTTGTTGCATAAACGCGTTTTTGGTGTTTGAAGTTACGCGAGGTTGGGGTATATTACGTGATCATATGATAGTAATTTTGAACCGTTCGCCATGGTCTAGTTGGTGAGATGGGGCAGGCCCACTCTTCTTTACCGGTAGGGTCAGGCGTTCGAGTCCAGTCTCTGGTAAGAACAAATGTAATTTGTACTGGTGGCACCTTGGGCCCGGGAAAGCCCAGCGGGTTTCACGACCCCTGATCCTTCTCCTAAGACACCCAAGTCAGCAAAATGGGAAAACTGTTCCAAATTAGGAATACCTGTCCCCTTCGCGGGAAAGAAAAAGTCCTCCTTCGGGGGGCAACTTAAAAGTCCTTTCTCGGAAGGCAAAAAACCCCGGGTTCCTTCCTTGGAAGGTACCCATCCACCAGTCCCCTTACTTCATGTTCGACGGTTCCTGCAGGTGTGGTATCCCCGCATTCTGCAGCGAGAATTTTTGTACGAGCGCCAAGACTTTGCCAAGAATTTCCGAAACATGCCGGGGTGTAACACATGTGAAAAAATCTTCGTAATCACTTCCTGCTTGCCTTAAGAATAAGTGCTATCTGCTTGCTTCTCGAATCTAAGACGTGACTTGCTCGTGTCCCTGTCATTCTTAAGGACACGGTGACATCCGCCCTAGTTTGTCCGCTCAGCGAGATAAATAAGAACTTATAGGCTTAGGAAAGAAAATCCTTAGATATTTTGCGACGCGCACACCTATGACATTTCTGTATCGGATAATTCCCAGATTTGCGATGGTCTTTCTCGTTGTAATAAGTTAACCTTTGCAGGTTGTTCTTGTAGCGATGGAGGAGGTTGGTGTACTGCTAGTGTGCTAGTTCTTGGTTTGAATGGTTGTTTAGGGTTTGCCCTATTTCTGTATGCGAAGGTTGCTGCAACCAAGATTGGCTTGCGGCATTTTTTCCAGGTCTGGTTGTCCATGCTGCAACGAGTACAGCGTTTCTCCTTTTTTCGTTTCTCAACCACATCGTCCTAGATTCCTTCGTGTGCCTTTTTCCAGTCGGTATGCTCGTCCTTTGCGGCAGTATTATTTTTATTTTTTGTGAGGTTGTTTCTAGGAGACTTCCATCGGGACGATCCCTTTCCAGCTTTATTGTCCGACCTCTTCTTTTCGTATTTCGTGTTGAAACCTTTGTCAGATTCTTCGCGTTTTCGCTTAGGAGGGGGTGCGTGCGGGGTCGTTAGGGATTTTGTTAATTTCCCTCTTTCTAGGAGTTCCTCCTCTTGCCGGTCTACTTTTCTTAAGATTTCCATCCATTCCTCATCGGTCGCGAATGAAAAGTGGGATAAGCGACGTAATATTTCTTGAGGGAGTTTGCTTTCGACACGGACCCTCCACGCTATTCCTGTGAGTCCGGCTTTGATGTTGAGATTTTCGAGGAGGAGAAGGTATGTATCGATTTTGCCATTATAACTAATTCTATCCATTTCGTCTAGGGCTCGTCGTTCTTCCTCGATACCGATATATTGTTTGATAATTTCTTGTCGGAATCTTTCCCAAGTCGAATAATCGGGGTCTCTAGTGAAACCTCCTATTCCTCCCATGACTTTTCGATATTTTTCCGCGAAGGGAGCTAGCTTGTTTCCCTCGGTTTTACCGAGGGCAAAAACAATGCGGTGTGAGTGGTTCTCCCATTGGTAAGGGTTTCGATCAAAGTAATCTTCACATGCGGTTAGCCAGTTTCTAACATCCTCGTTATCATCACCCTGAAAGAAGTAAGCGGGTTCAGCCGCATTCTTTGTTCATCGTGTCGGTGTACTGAGTTGTTGCAAAAATTCTAATATGCCTCGTGTACGGGGAGATGTGTCTCTAGGGACAGATGGTCTTCGAGCGTTGCGTTCCGGACGTCCGCCTCTCCTGCCCCTGCCATTGTCTCCTGCTTTATCGTCATCGTCGTCATGGTCACTAGGGTCAGGATCTGGATCACCTCCAATGTTACTTGGCGGTAGTGGAGGTGGTTGATAATTTCCTGCTCGGTCAACTTCTTTCCCTTTATTTTGCCGAGGCGTTGAAGCTGATCGTTTATCGGGGTTAGGATTTTGCGGAGGATTCCAAGGATTAAATTGTCCCTGGTTTGAAGGTCCCGGATCACCATCACCTGCCTCTGTAGGTGGGATGGTAAAGCTGGGTTTTTCGTGATGATCTATTCTGTCCGTCAGGGCCTGTATTGCGTCTTGGAATTTCTGATTTTGTTTGTCCAGAAGTTCTTTTGCTGCTTGACGGTCCTTTTGATGTTGTTCGGCTGTGGTGGTTTTTTGTTGATTTAACATTTCAGCAGCACGATCTTCCTGGTGTCTCCGGACTCGTTGCCATTCAAAGTCCTGTTTTTTGAGTTGTTCAGCAAATTGCGCTTTAAGGGATATTACTTCTGTTTCCAATATCTTGTCTCGGACTTCCGAAGATTTTGCGTTTTCCTTTTGCTGAGCTCCTTGGCGGCTAAATTCTTGTGCAATAGCTATTTTTAACCGTTCCTGTTCGTCATGAGTTGCTCCTTCGAGAGTTGCTAGTGCTTTTCTGGCATTTTGGAGTTCCTTGTCAACAATTAATTCTCCCTTTGCTAACCTTGATTGTAATAATTGTAGGTTAGTGTATTGGGTCCTAGCATCTTCTGATAATGCGTCCAAAGCTATCAAGTTTTCATCTTGACTTTGGTTGATGGAAGAAGAAATGTGTTGGAAGGCTAGTCCGATTTGTTGCTTAAGGAGTTCCATTTGGTTTGCAGCGTTTCTTGCGCGTTGTCGGGAGTTTGATCGTGACGAGGCTTTCTCGACACAAAATTGCGCACTATGAGAACGACTTATTGGGGAATGGATTACCGATCCTGGATTTGAGGTAACGGTTATAGCACGAGAGGATGCGTCGAATGAGGATGCATAACGAGTGGAAGTGTCGTCATCTTCCATAGGTTGATCGGGGTTGCCGATGAGTTCCGGGTGAGGGGAGTTTGGGCTCATGAGGGCCATAGTGGAGGTTAGCAATCCTTTAATTAGGATGGGGGTTTCTAACTCTCCAGTATCGTCGTGCCTTTCCACGACCTTTCGCTAAGGTAGGAAAAGGGTGACGAAAGGACCCGTGTGCTGATACCCTCCAATTTTGTTCTTCAGAGTCGATAAGTTTCTGAAGAGTTTTTTGATTTCGATCCACCTGTTTGATGGCTTGTGCTGAGTGAATAATAGTCTCTGGGGTTGACGGTCGAGACTTGCCAAGAGGTGGTGAAGGAGAGGAATAAGGTAAAGTTATGCCTCCTTCTGATTCAGGTTCCCACTGGTCTAAGAAATCTGAATCTTCGGTGATCGTAGGTTCAGGTGCGACAAGGGCAGCCTGTTGTGAATCTTCGAGGATGAAAAAAAGATAATAAAGGATGAAGCAGACGAGAATGTCTGTCAACATAGGAGCTACTAGAGCCTGGGTGACTGAAGAATAACAATATAGTGTTACGGGGTAGCTAACACGGTAGGATTCCGAGCTAACTTGGCCGAGGATATTCGAGACAATGGATTATAGGTCAGGAAGGCTCAAGATAAATTGTTCGGTAAAGAAATAAAAGAATATCTTTTATAACTTATAATATTGGTAAGGTCTCTTCTCCGTTGCTTGATGATGATCTCAACCACCGGGGAGAGCCCTACTATTTATACTAATGTTTACGCTACTTTGACTTCTCTAGTAAAGAAGTATCTTCTTAAGAATTCAGTTCGTCAGAACAAAGTGCGAACACTGTTTGACCCTGAAAACTTACCCAGCTCGACTCTGAGAATCCCCTGACTGCTATTTCCTCTAAGGGTGTCCCCACTCCACCAGTAGTCAGTCTTCGATCTCCTCGTGCTGATAGACTATAATGGAATATGCAGTCCAAATGTCTACATACCAATAGTAATATGAAAATGGAGTGATCAGATCTGATATTCATCTATCAATGCATGAAGTGTATGCATTAGTAAGAGTAGAGAACTGGTTCTCTCATCATCGTTCCAATCAGTTAGCCATATCTTGAAACGTGAACTCTTTGGGGTTCCTGAGTAGTCTCCCAGATGCCTCCGGGAAGTCCCTACTCAGGGAGCTTAGGTTCGGATAGATACTCTTCCCCATGGCGGCATATACCGCGCGCATAATTATGCAAGCTATTTCCCGCTAGGGTAATAGTACCCTGATATCCAACAAATTCGTTACAAGACACAACATCCCTTACACAGCTAGGAAGAACCCCCTCACCCTAAAGATGGCAGTTAAAGGATCACGATCAACTAGCAACTTCTCTGTTGAGGTTATGATTCAGCTAGGCAAGATGAGAGTCGACAAGATGCCTATGCTGGTCACTCCAGTATCAGACTATGATATCCTCATCAGTATGGACGATCTCATAAGACTAGGAGCGGTCATCAATTGGCAAAAGAACAGCATCTACTTCTCTAAGTACAAGGTCAGAGTTACCTGTGACGGAAAGTCTAGAGAGACTAGATCAGCCATGACGAAGCCACAGGAAGTACCAGACTTCCTAGCAATGTTCCCTAAGGTATTTGTCAAAGAGGTACCTGAGGAACTACCTCCAGTACGCAAGATTATGCACAGAATAAGCATCCTAGACCCGACGAAGCTTTTAAAGACACCTACATTCAAAGCGCCACAAGTGCTAATGACCAGATACAAGGCATGGATCAACAAGCAGATGAACGCCGGTATCCTCCTTAGGACCAGTGTGCCCGGAGGAGCCAGCATGTTTGTGGAAGCAAAAGGCGATGGCAGAATCCGCCCCCTGGTAGACCTCCGCTTCAGGAATTATAACACCCAGGCCGATCACACACAGATTCCAGAGCAGAACACTATACTCAATGCGGTAGCCCGAGGTCGATTCTGCAGCAAGATAGATCTCAGTGATGCGTATTTCCAGACGAGAGTACATCGAGATGATGTGAAGTACAACACTATCAAGACACCCTCCGGCGGCTTTACCAGCCAGGTCATTATGCAAGGAGACATGAACGCTCCCGGAACCTTTGTGAGGACTATGGAGGACCTATTCCATGACGGATTGGGCAAGAACATATGGGTCTACATAGACGACATTTTCGTTTTTAGTGATACCTTTGAAGAGCACATCAAGGACGTTACGAATGCCTGCAGTAAGCTGCAGAATGCCGGCTATTATGCCAACCCTATGAAAAGTGTTTTCTTTGTCACTAAACTCGATATCCTAGGCCATATGATAGACGATGATGGCATCCACCCTGCACCAGAGAAAGTCCGGACCATAATGGACAGGACAAGACCAGAAAGCCAGAAAGAACTGCTGCGATTTAATGGAATGGTTAATTATATCTCGCAGTTCATTCCCCACATAGCGACCATGACAGCCCCGCTCACAGAGCTGAGTAGGAATGCTGAATGGCTATGGACGGATCTGCAGGAAGCACCCTTCGAAGCGGTCAAGCAAGCTGCAGATAAGCACAAAGTCCTTAGACCGATCGACTATCATAAGCCAGATATGATATGGCTTTTTACCCATGCATCACCTACAGGTACGGGCACTTGGATAGGCCAAGAACCAACCAGAGATGCAGCCAGACCTCTAGCGTTCCACAGCAGGAAGCTGACGCCATCTCAAAGCAACTACCCCACACACCAACAAGAAACGCTCGCAATTATTGAGGCTATGGAAGCCTTCGCTCCACATTTGCTACACAGGCAATTTACAGTGGTTACAGACCACGAGAGTCTCACCAAACTCATGACACAGAAGAATCTCAATGGACGACAGCAGAGATGGTTAATGCACATCAGTGGCTTTGATTTTAAAATAGAATACCAGCCAGGAGCGAAGAATTTCCTAGCAGACTACCTATCAAGAATCCAGGAGGGAACTCCAAGGCCAATGATATAAGCCTCAAGGACCCCACTATCGATTATGACAGCCTTGAGCTACCCGACCCCACCCAATCCTTACAGATCAACACAAACTACACCTCCTCTACCGATTTTGGCATAGAATGAGACGACGCCATGTATCACTCAGGCGAAGCTCAGACCTCTCCTACCCTTACCAGCAGCGACTCTATCAATCGTTGCCGCCCTGAATACCTCATGGACGAGATTACTAGCAATGCAGTAACCCGTTCCCAGAAACTAAGGCCTGTGCCTCCTCGCCAGCTACATCCAGCGCACCTAGCAACAATAGCAGAATATCAATTGGAAACTCTAGGGGTGATAACAGAACTCTCCCAATCCATAGTGAAATCGAACAACACCACTCACAAATAAGCTGGATGTCATGCACTGATGATGAGTGTGAGATACATAAAAATGAAAAAGAAGGTGCAGGCTACTGACCTAAGGACCCTAAGGTCTGGAAGCAGAGCAAGAAGACTAGAAGAAAAGAGCAGGATAGGACTTGAACATCGAATGCAGCCCTTGAGGAGGGCCAGGCCTCGCTCCCCGATATCCCATACCTCTCAGAGAACCTCCCGCCCTTCTACATGAACGATACCATCCTAGCTACCCCTCCCATGGCCTCGCCGGCCTTTAGTCCTCTATACAGCCAAGCAGGCTATGACTCCGATAAGGCTACCAATGCCAACCAATTCCTAAGCACCTTCCACTACCGCCTTATGGGAATCCTCGCCCAGCGAGTCAGAGAAGCCCTTGAGAACGACGCCCTCTACACCAGAGTCAAGCAAACTGACAACAAATTGCACTATTCCATCCGCGATGGCCTTCTACTTGCCCAAAACACCAATGGGTACGAAAACCTTTATATACAGGTAGGACCTCTTGAAAAGGGAGTATCCCTACGGGATTTCATCCTCAAGACTGTCCATGAAGGCCTCGGACATTTCTCAACCTACAAATGTTACTCCTATACGGCTTGCTTCTTCTGGTGGCCACAGATGCGCCAGGACTTCGTTCTATACTGTCGCTCATGCGATAAGTGCCAGATTAATAACGAGGCCACTACCCTACCCTATGGAAGGTCCCTTACCCTCCCTGAACCCGACGAAGCCTACCAGTCTCTAGCCATATACTTCGCCGGCCCTTTCAACAAATCCGATGGCTATACCTCTATCATGGTCATTATGGACCGCTTTACCTCCTACACACATCTCATCCCCCTCAAGGACTCGGCTACCTCTGAGAAGATATTCAAGAAACTCAACAGTACTATCTTCGATGTCTACGGCCTCCCCCTCAGCATTGTCCTTGACCAGGACTCTCGCTTTACCTCTAAGTTTTGGTCACAAATGATGAAGTACCTTGGTATCCAGGTCTGGATGGCGACCCAGTACCACCACCAAACGAATGGCCAGGTTGAGAGCAGGATTCGCACCCTCAAACAGCTAATGAGGAACTTCGTTAACCCCAGACAGAACAACTGGTCCGGCGCCCTCCCAGCTATTGCAGCAGCCATGAACGGCACCCCCCATGAATCCCTAGGCATTTCACCATCCCATGCCCTCTATGGACGTCCATGGAAGATATTTAGCCCTGTCCAGAGATCCGCCAGCACGGTACCAGCTGTGGACGATATCTTAAATGCCCATGAAGCAACGAGAATGGAAGTAGACATGGCCAGAAAGCACGCTACCTTCCGACAGACTGTTCAAGCAGACAAACGCCGTAAACCCTTAACGGAGCCCTTCAAGAATGGGAGCAGAGTTCTTGTTAGAGGCTGCCCTTATACCTCCTCCCCTGGACGATCCAAGAAGCTAGAACCACACTGGTTCGGACCCTTCAAGGTCCTAGAACATCTACCTGACACAGATAACTACAAACTACACCTCCCACCCAGAATGGCCCGCCAGAAACCCTACTTCCACGTTTCCTCCCTTAAGGAATACAGAGAGAACTACCCCGATAGATTTAAGTGCCGCAGAATGGACAAGCAAGCACTCATCCTAATCGACAATGTAGAAGAATGGGAAGCAGAGCAGATACTTGACTACCGCCGCCAGAACAACAGGTACGAATTCCTGGTTCACTGGAAAGGCTATGAGCGAGCTGACGACTCCTGGGAACCTATCGAGAACCTCGACCACTCCCTGGAACTCATACAGGAATACTGGGACGGTAACCACCCAGCAGAACCAACGCCCCAGATTGCCTCCCACTACATTAAAGCTTCCTGGGAACCTATGGAAGTTTCCTCCACACCCTGCACCACCAACGATTGCCCAGACGATTTCTGGGAACCCTATGATGATGAGGAATACGATTCTAGCAGCTCTGAGCAGGACTATTTCCCCACAGATGACGACAGCCACCTATGGCACACCGACCAGACCGGTGAAGACAGCGATGACTTTGGAATGATTGTTGATTTTTCAGAATAAGGGAATGTAACATGTGTACATGTTCCGGTAACGGTACACAGGAGCCGGCAGTGCAGGATCTTCTATGTTTAGTTATTTATATTGGGTTTGTTTGATTTGATTTCAGCTCCGCCACTGTCTCTAAGTCAGATAGGCTATGCTATCGTATTTCTATGTTTTGTTTGCTTCGCTGGAAGTTTATATTTAGGATTCCGGGTATGGAATGGTCATGTAAGAGTCTGAGTTATGTTTCTTTCTTTGGTCTTGCAGGATTACAGGATTCCGGTATGTGCGCAGCTACTAGTAATGATCGTGATTGCAGGGAGGCTATCGCTCTTCAAGTTGGGTTTTGTATTTGAACCAGTCTCCTGGCTAGCAGGAGACAGCAGACTTCGACAGACCTTCAGTCTAAGAATACACTTGGTTGAACGGCAATCCCTGAGTCCCCTTTGTCCTTCAACTATTATCTCTTACTCTCGGTCCCCTAAAGCCTCCCTTAGCATCAGTGCTAGCAGGCCTGTCGCCAGTCCTACTGTATTTTCGTTAGACAGGAAAAAACCTGTTACACACTGGCACCTAAAGACAGCAATTATCTCTAAGGGTGTCAAGTCCAAGTTAGATAACCAATCAATACATAGGCTATTAAAATAGGAACTTGATAATTCTATATATATAATTGAAGATTGTGAGGGAACCATACTCTATTCATAAGATATGCCTTGTTGAGAACAACCAGGGCCCCATGTAGGGGAAGTCCGAGGAATCATAAGATCAGGAAAATCAAGTCTCACCCCTCTCTGTGCCCCAGAAGGGGCTCACCCAGTCTGGGGCCTGTTGAACAGATAAAAAATAGTCCCCAGCCCACAGTCAGTGTGATGCCTCTGAGTGAAAACCCCTCCTGCCCTACCCCCTAACGAACCCTAATTGCCCATTGCCCTACTGAACAAATGACAGCAGATATCCTAACTAAGTCTTTGTCTCGCATATTGCATTGAAAACATTTGTAGACTATGGGATTAAGTCTTTCCGAATGCAAAGAAGAGCTGGCCCCACTTTCCTAGCCCTATATCAAAGTTCTTGTTTCTTCCTTTACTTTACTTTCTTTTCTTTCCCAATACTTACTTGTAGGTAACACTCTTTTTGTATCCTTAAGCTGCCTCTCTAATGGCCAGAGGAAGGTTTTTAATCTGGTCCCATTATCACCGGATATGAAGAACATAGGCTTCTTTTATTTGCTTACCTTCTTCCGATTCTATGTTTCATCTATGGATCCTTCGAAGAGTGGGTGTGTTGGAAAATCTGGCTTCTCAGGATCTAATTACTTGTGGTCAGCTCATCTGATGCCACTAGTAGATGAATATGGAGATAGATGGAAGTGTCACTAGTTTGTCATGTTAGGAGAATGGTCCATATGGTATACAACACAGTGGCTGGTGTGACTGCTAAGTCCATTGTGTATATTAGTAGCTCTTTCCTGCATGAGATGGGAAAAAGGAAAGTAGTGGTGGGCTTCCCTTTTTCACAGAGAATCAAGCACATTTTACAACAGAAACTGTTGGAACAATGGCTTCAATGTGATGAAACTATTTCTGCCAGTGGCGGCAATAGTGCCAGTGGAACCTAGACACTAGTTGGCCCTGTATATAGATACCTTTGTGGGTATAAATGCTGTGGGCCGGTACTCAAGCATCAATGTACAACAGACATCGGTCAATTCTTGCTCTTCCTCTATAAACTACTCACGCGGCCGAGTGTTGAGTTCGTCAGGTGATCATCGATTCCTGTTGGTCAATATGAATCGATGATCAGGTGACGAACTCACTTGGCCGCGTGAGTAGATTATTCTTTCAGTTGACCCATCCTTACTTTCGCTTCGCTCTCTTTCTCGCGCACCCAAATTCCGACAGAAACTGGGGAACCCTGATCGAGTGATAGATCATGGCGACTGCTCAAGCATCATTGAGCATGATAGATTTTGTGCTGGTCGGGGGTTAAACCTTGTTCTACTTTCCTTCTAGCTAGAACAACACAGAATACAACATCGATCTCCACTTCTGACAATTTTCGCCACCTCTAATCAAAGCGAGGCAGTATCTCCACCGTAAAATCTATGGAAACAAAAGTTTTATTAAGAAAAACTTTATTTGTACCGTATGATACGTAATATATTGTAATAAAAATAACATATCCTATTGCTTGGCATGCCTGGTCGGACTAGTCCTGATCGAGTCGGTTTCAATACTTAGGGTGGCAACACCCATACAGAGTGTCCAGCTTCAATCCGGCCGCGCGAGTAGATGTGGATACAAGTAAGAGCCCGGGCTGGTCAAATGATCTGGAAGCTGCTCTCTCCCTCATCCGCACTTTTGCTTCCCCGAGTCTCCTCAACATTCAATCCCTGGTCTGAAATACAGTCTCTTTCAGGGTTCCGAATGGTCCGCGGAAGACCGAACTAGACCAGCCGGTCCGGTCGAGAGTCAAGTCTAGTCTAATGGTGGAAATTAGACCGACTGGACAGTCAAGATTATCGGACCCGACTTGGCCAGGACCAGTCCGACCAGGCCCGCCAAGCGATAGGATATGCACGGCCCTTTGATAGAATACGCGTCTCGTTTTTCTTTTTACTATTTTTTTGTCACAATATATTGTGTTCGAATAAAGCTTTTCTTAATTAAACTCATTGTTTCCATGGATTATGCTGTGGGGTGGTTGGGATGAGAGATAGTGCCTCGTTTAGATCAGGGGCAGCAAAGATAGGTTCACGAGTATTAAATTTCTGTTGGTATAAGGTTTCTTTCTCCTCTCAAATGCTTCTTTTAAGTTTCTATATTATTCTCAAGCCGAGTGTCACAAATCGTGACTAAGCAAGGCAGATTTCACATGACTAATAGTTATTAGTCATAAGGTATGTTGGGTTTTTCACTATGACGTCACTTGACTCATATGTTTCACATGACGACGCACTTGCGAGTTATTGTTTTATTATGATTGGTTAATGTTTTCATGACTCACGATTGTGATGTCATATGATGTAATGATTTTTGCACATGACTCATATTATGAGTCATGGGTTTCACGCAGGTGACTCATTTGAGCACATGATCTCGTTTATGGGTTTTAATTGGTTTATGGTATGTTGTGCAATGACTCATATGAGTCATTGATGGATTTCACGCTATGACTCATTATGAGTCATAGAGGTTTAGGTAATACGAGGTGATGAGTCACCGGGGTTAGGGTTATGAGAAGATGCCTATATAAGGAGCTTGTTTCCGAACAAGAGATAGGATCTTCACGCAACCATCTAAGTACTTTTCTATACTTAAGAAATTGCAATACGATTACTCTTACTCTACAAACGTTTATCATTCCTCTACCAAATCCTACGATCTAAGAACCCGGAGACTATTGAGATAGTCTCAGCGACGG
>Ga0307513_10003795_pt1 | contig 20368 bp, 15 predicted proteins | sample 15_EM_MG_FD_202174 | JGI IMG/M metagenome (GOLD analysis project Ga0307513, IMG submission 202174) | Populus trichocarpa ectomycorrhiza microbial communities from riparian zone in the Pacific Northwest, United States - 15_EM | ecosystem: Host-associated > Plants > Roots > Unclassified | place...
TTTACGAGAGATAATGATTTGAGATCATAATTTGTTTTGGCCTGTAACGGGCAATGATGGATGAAGGTGATAAGGTTTTATTATATATTTGTTTTATGTAGGCGGTGATGAAGTTTTTTATGTTTTTTGGGTTTTCTAGGCCATACTTTAGGGTGCTTGCCGGGATTTTCCCGTATTTTTACAAATAAATTCAAGGATTTAACAAAAAAAAAAAAAACCGATAAATATGCAACCGAGCAAAAGCAAACACTCACTGCCGTAACCCTAACTGGCCAACATAGTAACCTTTGAATAGTCACCTCACCTTGAGCTCTCAGCTAGACTTGAATATTCCTGGCGCAGCACCCAATTGTTTCCGCAAACAGCTTCTCCACTCATGCTCAACAAGTGCATCATAATACGGGGTATTATACCTATCTTGAAAATTTCAATTTTCACAGGCCCACCAACAGCGCAAAAACAGGTCCGATTCGACTGAAATTTTGAAATCGTAAAGCCCGAACCAAGCCTTAATTTCTCGTTGGGGATGGGTAATCAATTGAGGTCAAAAAGGTGTTGCAGCTTGGTTAAAAAAATAGCTATTTTTGGTGTAAAAAGGGTCCCGTAGGTGGTACCCAAAGTTTGTTCTATTATACTGAAAGAAGAAAGCGAAATACCTGGTCGCCCAGTAGCCACCGCAAAGATTCACCAAGTTGGGTTTAGCGGGGGAGAAGTTCACCGTTTTTCAACGTTCACCTAGTGTACTATCATACCAACTACACCACGAGACCATAAATGTATGATTCTTGCCCTCACACCTCGACAGATTTCTGACTGAGCCCCACTTAACGGCTGCCACCATGCAGCGCTGCTAAGCTGCCGTTCACAGGTAAAGCCTTAACGGGTACCTAATTGAACACCACAGTAGAGTATTGGAGTTGCCTTGCTTGGTCTTCTGGCAGAGAGTGTATTTTTGTCATAGGGGTGTACTGTGGGGGTCGCTTCTCTTTAAGGGCTTACCACTATACCACTATCTCGGTATCTAAGAGACAATTTTGGAAGTCTTGACATAATGTCTAATTATTGGAGTTTTTATGATACTACGCTCGTGTAATTCTATCCAGTAACCTACTTCCGTCTAATTATTTGGCCGAGGGGTTTTTCTTGTGAGACTATCAGGGGTTGCTGTCATCTCGGTTGTCCAGTCTTTTGTGTTTCCCAATATCGCATCACCGTAGTCTCTGTTGCTTACTAAGCTTGCAGATAAGACATTCCCCAGAAACCGAATTTGAGGTGGAACGAATTTGAGGTTCCGCGATAATACCGTAAAAACTCGTTAAATTGGGTATCCGGGATCGGACACCCAGTACTCGCAATCTACCACAAAACACCCCAAAAAGGAATACGTATAGCCTGGTGAGGCTGGGCTTGCTGAATCTCATTAACTGGTAGTTATCCCGCTAACCTACTCTGTTAAGCCTATTGTTCTTTAGCACGGCTATCCCTCTGAGATCTCGGATGCCCAATTCAAAGAGTTTTTGTGGTATCGTTGTTGGTTCGGCACGGACTCAGGGTTGGTTCTAGGGGTTACCTGGTTTGTGGTTTTGTCCGTATGAATAGATCTTTCTGTTACAACTTTGCTTCTTACTGGCATTTCCCAGACACCCTTGTCGATTCACACATCCACACTGTGACCAATGCAAACACCCTTCCTCTACGTAAGTAAACATTCCTTCCATTCGCAACTAGAACCAAAATATTAACCGACCAAGATAGCCAAGCATGCAACCTAAAAGTCGTGCAGATGGGCACGATACCCTCATTGATGATAATCGTGCATATGGGCGCGATACCTTCATCTATGATTCCAACCACCGGGATACTTTGCTCGGAGGCCTCAGGATTGCGGAAGGCACCACCAATACCAAGCTCTACTATATGGTGGAGATCATCTGCGTTTTTACCGGTACATTCGATCTACACGACGATAACGAGCAGGGCAGATATTCTTATCGGGGAAGAGGCACTTCAGGCCCTGGCAAGTCATATCTGGAGTGGCATTCTCGAGCGTGATTAAACATGCCACTGGCTCACTTAGCTCCTTTGTGCTCTTTTTGTTTTTGCTTTTTTGTGCTCTTTTTGCTTTTGCTTTTTCTTTTCTCTTAATCTAACTTAATAAGTTCTTTCTACACAGTAAATAAAATCAATGAAACTGCTCTTATCGCGACTCTCATTTTCCCTTTGAATCTCGCTCTTATTTTCGCCCTCAGTGAAGTTTTGTCCACACTATCTCTATCGATCGTGCCTTTCGGCAGCTGTAATATAAGTGTAGTCAAATTAGGCTCGTAGAAGGGAGATATCCAGGACGGCGAATATATTCTCTATGTGAGCAGGGGTCAGAAATTTTCATATTTCCATCCAGTCCGGAAACATGCAAAATCCGGGGCAGTGAGGTGTATTTCTATGGAGCCTGGGTAAGTCTCCAAAAATGATCCGGGACAGCGGGGTGCGACTATATAGCCAGCGGCCATTGAGCGGGTCAAAGAAAATCATCACTTGCGCCATTCCGACTTTCATGAAATTCTACGGTACAGTGATGCAAAGGTTTTATGGCAACTGAGATACTAGTGTACAAGAGAAAAAGAAGCTAAACATGAACGTTCCCAAACCTCCCTTAGTCCCTCCTTCCCCCCCAAGAGCTAAATAGCCCATGTCCAATCCGTTTGTCTACCCTACCGCCCACCCACAAGTCACCCCCCCTCTACTCCTAAAGCAGTTGACATAATGAGCCTTGAATGCAATTTTAAGCAATAGTGGGTCAAGGTTGACTTACAGTTTTCGCATTGAAAGGTTGTCTTATTGCGCGCAATCCTTATTGCCAACCATCCCAGACATGAATAGCAATATCTTCAAGATCCACTTTGCTGAGAACGATATCTTCTTCACCTCTGGTGCGGTTGGGGTTACGAAGGAAGATTTTGCTGAAGTTGAGGCCAAAGGGAGCCGTAGCAACAGCTCTGGAACCAGGAAGCACAAAGATGGTGACTTTCTGGGTCCTTTTTAGGATTATTCTGCTGCCATCGGGGTGGTTTTGAGTAGCCTGTGTGTGCGGCCCGGTGTCCATTTCCCATTGCTCAATCTTTACTTTTCCGTCCTCTTGGGAGGCTTTGATGACAATAACAATTTTTACCTCCTCATGGGAATTCTCAAGCCACCAGCAGGCATCGGCAATCAAGCGTCTCTTGGACTTTAGAGCTCCGCACTCAAAGACCAGGGTTGGCCAATCGATCTTATAGGAACGGGGTGGTACCGGTTTCAACCCACAATAGGCTTCTTTAGAACTATTTCTTCCTTTGAAACTCGCGCCGCCCACATTAATCAGCACATCATCCACCCCCATCATTGCCATCTTCATGTTCAGGATTTGTATGAACTGCGCAGTGATTAATGAAGGAAGTGCGTCGAACATCCCTCTGACAATAAGGGTCTCTTCATCATCGAGGTAGAGAAAACGGAGTCCTTTGTAATGGGCGTCGCGGGTCCGGTTGATATAGGCAAGATTTTTTTGCTGCACTGAGGAAAATACAATGTATTGTCCACCCGTTGAATTGACTGCAACTTCGCGGGCTCTATCAACGGCTTGTGTAAATGTGGCTCCACGGTATTTTTGGTGTTCTACTCCTTCGAGCCCTTCGGTAAGATAATAGTGCATGTCGAATGGTCCACAAAGCTCTAGGGTTGGGCACGCAGACAAGGTCGGAAAGAAGGGCTCTAGGGTCGGGGACGGAGACAAGGTCGGAGAGAAGGGCTCACCGGAGGGCATTGGGAACCTAGTCGAGGTCGGAGAGAAATCCGCTTGCGGGCTGGACGAGGCAGACATTGTTTCTGGTAATCGGTGGTAGATGAGGAAGGAAAAATACCAGTTATCATACGTGGTATAAAAAAGTATTAAAGGCTGCGGATTTTTAAGTTTGTGAGAAGCCGGAGTGGTGGGGAGAGGATGGGTTGGGTGGCGTTGCTTGTGCGCTTTTGAATTCAATTTTAGCGCAGTATTTGTCATCTGACCTTATTTGGTATTATCAAAACAGCATATGATAGGTTACCCGGTAACGGTGCTAAGGTTCCTGTTGCTGTTCGTTTCCAAATCTCACAGCACGTCTCCGACGTGCCTAACAGTTCAACGTCATTGCAGCTCAACGTCACTCTCAATTTGTATGTGAATTTAAGAATTACGAACGACCACCAAACATTCTCTGATGCTTTAAATGTCCTTCCCGCTTCCTCACACATTGTTTTAAGTCTTTAAGAATTGTCTACCTTTTTCTTTTTTCACACTCCTTTACAGGTTCCGTTTTCATGTGGTGGGCTTTTTGCTTGAGGGTGACTTCGAGCTGCAAGTGACGTTTAACTGTTAGGCACTCTGTTGAGAGCGCCCAAGGTTGTGGCTCCAGGGTGGCCAATCTCTACGGGGTGGCCAAGGAAGCCGTGGGAAACGTTATCCGATAGAATGATTTCCCCAAGTTCTGCCCCGAGTGAGCCCCATTGCCTTGATTTCCAAAGATGCTCTCGCACGTTCTTTCTGAGTAGAAGATACTATCCTCACAGAACCAACACCGGATTCTCACTCGGATTTAGATGGATTGCGGGTTCCTGGGCGAGGTGTGTTAAGTGATCTGAGCATGTATAACCTAGGGCGTAGCGGTCGCCCAACTTATCAACCCTTACGGAACTTTTAATACTGAGCTATCATATTCGTGGGTGTCATTTCGCACTGCTAATGCGGGTGCTCTACATGGATGAAGTAGTTCTTTGTGATTGAGATTGATCTTATGGTACTAATGGCATATCGCACTCCATGTTCCCCTCCTTCACGAAGACAATACTTAATGAGAGGACAGCTAGTTTGGTTTGGGTTAGCAGATGACTTCCGGTCTTAGGTAGTGATCCCCCGAGCTTTCCGTCATACTTCCAACTATGCTGTGAAACTCTCCGGATAGACCCAAGCTTCCTTTCCGGACTCACCTGCACCCTGCCTATTAAGCGGCTTTCAGTGGGCTTGAAAGGAGGGCTTAGGAAAAGAGCATCTGCAAGCTAAGGTTTTAGAAGGGTGGTTTGCTAGGACTCGCTTTGCTTTTCTTTTGGATGTCTGCCATATCCCCCCTCTGACTGGGGATCGATTTCTCAATCTTCCTATTAACGATAGTAGCGACCTCTTCCCTTTAGCCATTGGGTTGTCAGGGCTGGGCGATAATTCCATGATTCTTCGAATGTCTGACAGGAGATGATGCATTCTTGAATGGTGGCTCTATGGGGTACGAAGGGATTCGACTCCGGTTGAACATCTGTGGCGGAAAAAGTGTCAATATAGAGGTTATCCAAGGGGCCTGCATACATAAGCCCTGCGATTGGGATGTCTATCTGAGGCAGGTCTTCGAGTAATGAGGGACTCTAATCCGGAAGTCGTGCACAGGCTTTTAATATCGTGATCTTGACCGAAAGACATTACCACCAGCTCGTGAATTGGTAATGTGGACACTGGGTTTCATGGTAGCCGGCCCATATTATGGCCCTATTATCTAAACCTACTCTTGGTGCATGATACCTACAATGCGGAGCTGTAAAGATGAAGTCGGAACAGGGAAAGCTGCAGGTTCTCGAGTGACGAATTGTGATTTACATTATGTTTTCGCTTAGCGCGGCCTACCGATTAGTGTCCCGATCTTCTACCAAAGACCCCTCCAAAACCGCAACTCGAATCCCGGCAGGATACTTTATTCCTATTCCGAACCTCAAATTCCTCCCCCTCACTCTCTAGCATGCCATAATACCACGCTACCTTCCTCACCCCCGAGCGCCAGCCCCCCGGTAAACTCCACATGACCGACTACAGTAGCATACCATACGCCAAAATGACGACTCTTCCCTGCCGCTTTCCCCCGGATCTGTCTCTATCCAACAGTGTTAAATGCCATAACCAGCCGTTTAGCAAGGATTCTCCGCATTTTAAACAATTTGTGGTCACGAGCACGAGTACGAATTCGAGAGGGGGGGGGCCGGAAATTTAGGTGCCCGATAGTGTTCACAGAGGGACTTGTGAAGTTTTAGCTAGGATTTCATGATAATACTCCGAGTTTAGATATTATGCCTTTCCAGTGCGGCGGATTGGACGGGTATCATAGATGGAGATCGGTGCGACGTTGGGAATGGGAGAAAAAAGGAATGAAATGGCACATCAACACAGCACGGCGGCAGTTGAAAGAAGGGGGAAGGAGGGGGGTGGGAGGAGCTGTCGCCACGATCCATACGATTCAATCCGGATGTTATCTCTCTATCCACTACACCTACCCAGTCAAAACGCACGCAGCACACACACCAGGAACGAAAAAAGACACATTCTCCGCTGCCAAAAGCGTGACGTGCAACCATTCAGCCTCTGTCCTCCCTTTCTGCCTTCGGCTGCCACACGCACGCAGCCGAACCAAGGGGGGTGAGGGGGAGAATGAAGGGGGAAGGAGGGAAAAAAAAGAATGACGATGAACATTCTGTTAATCTCCTCTCATCCTCACCTCCAAAAATGACATCTAGATTCTCAACTTCGAGTACTACTACTATGGCAGCAGCAGCAGCGCAGAGTCCGCTTGTTTATCGATCTGCGGCTGGAGCCAGAAGAGTGCCAGGAGGTGGGGATGGTTTGCGCTCTCCACGAAACAACATGAGCGGTGGAGCCTCGAGTGCCGGTACCCCGCGAAAGCGGCCTGCAAGGTCTTCATCAACGAATGTGCCGCCAGAGTCACCGTTGCAGAATATAAGTCGGAGGAATTCGTTACTGCCAGATAATCTTCAGGACTCTACAAAAGTGCTCGTTCCATTACCGACGGATGCGGACTCATCATCCTGGCATAACGTCCCGCTCGCGTTTGCGCTCTTACCTGCCCTTGGGGGTATACTCTTTACTGATGGGAGTTATTTTATTACGGATGTTATCCTTATCTTCCTGGTGGCGGTGTTTTTGCATTGGCTGGTTAAATTTCCGTGGTTTGTTCTACTTGAGCCCATCCCGGGATGGGGAGAGAGGTTGCTAACAAAAATGGTGATGATAGGGAGTGGTACAACAGCTCTCATGCGCTGCGGTACGAGCGAGATGCGTTTGACGCCCTGGCGACACCAGAGGGGCTCATGAAGGATGGCGGTGCACCGGATGCGACGCGATCCGCGCATGGGGAGGAGTCGAGGGCTGCTGCTGCTTGGGAATTGCGGATGAACGAGATGCTAGCTCTTCTGGCCTGCTTCGTTGGTCCATGCATTGGAGGCTAGTTGCTACATGCTATCAGGTCGCAGTTGTCTAGACCGAGCGAGGGGCTTGTGTCAAATTTCAACCTCACGATATTTGTTCTTACGGCGGAGCTCAGGCCCGCGGCCCAAGTGGTCAAGTTGATTCGGAACAGGAGTTTATATCTTCATTCGGTTGTGCACCACCCGCCAATGACTAGGGTGGATGCGTTGGCGACGAGGTTGGAGGAATTGAATGCTGAGGTTCGAGATCTCACATTGATGACAACCAAGGCTGTGGATAGAGATTCTCATTTAGACGCTTTGACGAGTTGGGTTTCCTGCTGATAGCAGATGTCTGCCCTGGGAAACATATTGCTAATTCGGGCTCGCAGGAGCGGTGCGCCGTTACGAAAAACGCGAGACGGTTCATTCCGCCCAAACGGAGAATCGAATCCTTGAGATAGACAGAAGCGGACGCCCGCGATCTGCATCGTGCCCAACAAATGGAGATAATCTTCTCTCCTATCACTTCCACACCGGAGGCTCAAAGTGTCGTTAGGGCAATTCGGTGTGGGGAATATGAGTCGATAGTCAAGGAGGCAGAGGAAAGTAATAACCGGGTGAGAAAGTATCTTGTTGCTACGGATTTGAGTGGGGACGTCCAGCATGCCCTAGAGTGCACATTCGGGATGGTTCTCTGAGAAGGCGATACTCTGATGGCCATATATGCCATCGATCAGGATACGGTGGGAGATGGCGACAAGATTGTTCCGGATGACAGGATAGCGGGAGAATCGAACAGCTAGGCTGCCGCCATGTGGACTAGCCTTGCGTCTATGAACATGCCTCATACACCCGGAGCCCTAGGTTCCCGTGGTAGAAGTGTACTAGAGGGATGGGTGTCCTGAATTACACTCTGTTAGTATTACATTATAAACTAACTCATCACCTAGCGGCCTTCTGTGATCCTTTACAAATTACCTGGTTACTAAATCCTCTGGTTGCCCCGAAAAAACTCGAACACACTAACAAGTTTACTAAAACCAACGCCCAGCGGCCCAATAACCCCACGACAAGCGCTCAGGCAGACCGTCCGTTCCGCTAGTGCAAAGGTAGACTAACTACTATGCCAACTCATTGGAGGGTTAGTGGTGGGAGGTCCGAGCTTGGGAAAATGGAGCGGTCTCAATTGATTTCATTTTTTTCACTTTCTTCCCCTTTTCTCCACATCAACTATTACCGTCATCATAATAGAGGATAACTACTCACAGGCTCTCGCTCGTGGAAATAAATTATGCTATTAACTGTATTAATGACCACTCTCATTCTCTTTGTTCCTTCTTCTAGTTAAAAAGGTCCCAAGCTAGAAAAATCGACGAGCAGTCGATTAGAGTCAATGAAATAGATTGGGCTGTGAGTGAAGGACAAAAAGAATTCTGATAAGTGAGAAAGAAAAAGATTTCGGCCGGGCTCGAACCGGGGACCACCAGGGTGCTAGACTGGTGTACTAAGCAACTACATTAATTAACATTACACGAAAGCCTTGAAAGAGTCGAGGCATGGGTATATGAGCAACAGGTAGTCAATACGTCGATGACAGGTATGCTACCGTATTCAAGCAGTGATTCGGGACGCCCGAGGATATACCCAGGGATCTTCTCCCCTGTTCCCTGAATTAAAACTGCACAATCCTCAAATACTTAACCGAAATTCTGGGTGATCTCTAATACTGGAATGTCAGGATGAACCCCTCAAAATCGTTAAGACCCCCCCCCCCCTAATAACCAAAGACTCTTCCTCCTTCGACCACTCTAGCATGAATAATAAAGCGTGGCATAAGGTAATTCTCAGCAACTACTCGAGCACAAGGAAGCTCTACTCATAAAAACGGACTATCGCTTCCAGTTCGCAATTCAGAAACTCCACTTCAACCAATCCATCAACCCAATGTTCCAGCTCCCAACCCCCACACCTACCAGCTACCAACCAAGGTCTCGACTTCCAAAGCTCACGCCCATACACCCACCCATACTTGGGCGCAAATTAAAGATCCGGAAAAAGTGACAAACAAAATGTATGGTTGCAACACAGATATTTCAAGTCACTTTTTCCGGATCTTTAATTTGCGCCCGAGTACGGTTACCCCCATAAATTATGTAACCCACACATCGCGCTGAACCGCCTCTCCTTCTGCCAACCCGTGGCGGGCAGTGGGCCGCCAGCCAGTCAGTCATTATCCAAATACTCTGCAAACACGGTGCCGTAAATAAATATGTTCTAGAACGTATCCGAATCCCATCCCACGCGCGAGAAGCTACTGACTTATGACTGGTGCTTGTACTTGGCCGTTTATAAAGTCTCCGGACGTTTTGTGCCAGTATAGGTGCTAATGAACGCAAATCGTCCAGAGACTTTTTAAATGGCCAAGTGGTGGGTTGACAATAGTGAACACAGCTGGCGCACCGCCAAATTTCAGGCCCCGGGTTAGATGGATAGCTTCTTCCAACTAGCTGCAAATATGTCTAATTAGTGTCTTTGTTTTTAAATCCAAGGAATACCGGTATTACAAGTGTATCTGTTCCAGGCAGGGGGCATCCGAAAAAGGGGGAGGACTCGTATCCGCTCTTACTGATCTTTTGCAACATACTGTACTTGTGAATACCCATTTTCGGATATTACTTACCTAGGATGAGGAGTCTATGCAATACAGTAGTAGCTGTGTACTCGGGGGTAGGTAAAAGTCGGGCGCGCCCCATATACGGTAACTATGGTTCTCCACCATACAAACCCGTTTTCTTGGCACATTTTGTAAGGGCAGCAAAAGTCGGGCGCACCCCCAGAATAGGAAATAAACCCAGAGATTTCGTGCTACCGCGCCATACTTACCCCTAATACCAAGTACATAAAAGCCACTCATTCCGGGTAGGTCTATTCCTGCTCGTGGGGGCATGTCATACGGTGCTCAGGTTCCTGGCGTGATTTGGATCGTCTTGTGGCGGGGCTGGTAAGGATATGGACCTCGTTCTTTAGTAGAGAATCGTTGGGCGGCGAGTTCCTTTCCGCTTCTCCCCCCTTCTTTCCTTCCTTCCTTCCTACCCCGTCCTCTGCGGTAGTTTTGTGGTTGTAGGGCGAGAGAGTGGATGAGGCTTAGTCAGTGGTATTCCCTGAAGGCTCCACAATAAACTCCGAAGAAGTCAACAGCGAGGAATTGTACTCGTACACCTACAGTATCGCTGTATTGTGATACAAGACTACGGTACCGGAATTATACCGTCACAAACTCAATCTCAGCTTGACGGCCCCGTTCGTGCGAAGGAGAAAAAAAATCCTATTTGCGAGCAAAGCTCAATTCCCTCTTCCTCTCCTTCCATATCATACCGGCAATTCTCCTCTGCCGGTAGACTATTCTACCGGTTGTCGGTATCTGGTGAGGTAAGCATCAGTATGATATGAGGATCCACAATTACTTTCTTCTAATCCGCCCCAGTGAAGCTTAGCCCATCTAGTATAAAATTTCGCATTGCGCGATTTTGCACCTTGTCCACGATATTTTCTTTTTCCCTCCGTTTTCCTGTATTTCCCGTGGATGTGGCTGTTTGTGGCTGTCGGGTCGGAGAAGTGCTAAGGGTATGTAACATGTGATTCGGGCGACGAGAAAGTGGTGGGTGAACCTGGTTGCTGGGCTTGTGTGGGGTGGTTTTTTTTTTGAAGATGAGAGGATAAGGATAATGACCGGGTGGATTCGGTGCTTGAATCGAACATATTTTATTATAGCAGGTCGGGGATAGTGTTGAGTATCATACGAGGGTCTGAAATTTCGGGAAGGCCCGACCCTGAGAATTTTTACCGGATCGTGGACTTTTGATTGCTTCTCCGCACTGTCCAAATCAACTCAACTGGGCCATTCTACGGTGCGGTGCACTATAGATATCATCTGCGGGTATGATACTGCTGCCCCATAAAAGTGTTTTCAACTCTCGTTATGTTAAAGAGGATGCGAAATATGGTTGTTCTCGTGCCGAATTCCAATCTCATCGCATGCAACCTTACAACATCTCTCCCCAAGTGTTCCAAACTACCGTAATTTCAACTCGCTATTAAAGAGGGAGTTCCTTTTACAGTACAACTTCTTCCAAAATCCCTCCACGGTGGGTGGCCGGACCCGCTAGCTTCAGATTGATCCCAGACCCCCGAACACCCCCCTTCCAGAAAGGACGCTAAGCCCTAGCTAGATCCGGGACCGGCGCAGTTATCGGGGGGATGGTGAACTGTTATGGTCTATAACAATGTCTCGTGCCTTGCTAGGGACTCAGGCTTTTAAACAGCTGCCATGTTTTTCAACTCTGGGGTTTCTATGCATCATACTGTAATGTACTGGTGCATGCCGGGACAATGCACGGTTGTTTTTTTGCCCGTCTTCTCTTTAGAAAAGAGAAGACGTGTGGAGGTTGGCGAGATTGGGTTTCATGATGTCAGGTTTTGGTGTCATTGATTGATCGATTTTGGTTGATTGTGTAGATGTAAGTTATGGCACCAATGTTCCAGTAGGTTCAGCGAATGGCGCACTTAACTACCGTACCACTGCGGAATGCACTGGGTAGGTTATGGGGTTTGGAAAGGGGGTGGGGGGTGCATTTGTTCAACCATTCCCTAAAGGAGAAAAATATTCTCGAGTATGGTAGAGAAGAACAAATCTACTGCTCAACTTTTCTTATAAAGTCTGTTAGCACAATGGAAGGGAGTTTGGTACGGTACTAGATACTGGTTAGTTTCCTGTAACATCGCCGATGCCCGAAGGACGCAGCACTTGAGCAGCTGTTCTGTGAATTGTCCAGTAAGAATAACGGGAGCAGAGATAGGGATGTTTACTAGTGCGGTGGTCTGATTAAACGAAATGGCCCCGCCTCAGAAGGCTGATATTGAGCTAGCATTCTTGACATGCAGAGAAGGCCAGCCTCCGGTAAAACTGATCTAAAGAATAACTCAGTCGCTATCACTAGAAAGTCCAGGGTAGTTTCGTTCCCACGACTGTAGCGTTTCCCAGCGGATATGATAATGTATCATAGGAGTAACTGTACCGGAGAGGGTGATCAGGCGTGACAAAAAAACCGTGATGCTCCACTATGCCCCCAGACCGCGACTGTCGCGCGGCGACAACAACCACAGCGGGGAGGACAATGACAATGACAACGACAACGACAGTGACAACAACCACAGCAGCGAGGAGATGGCACTGTCTGCTTCATGAGCGCCGTAAACCCCCCCCTCTTGATACCCGGTATTATCTGTTACCTATCGAAGGGGAAGCAGAACCAACCCTTTTTCATCCTTATCCCATTGTGGGGGGCATCGTTCTGCCCCCCGCCCGACCCGCCATCCCTCCCTCTCCAGAATGTCCAATGAGAACACCGCATATCAAATCAAATCCTCTTCAAACATGCCTAGCTCCAGTAGCTAATCCATTGGTAAAAGCTACAGTGCCTGTGCCCTACTTGGATTAGCAAGACACCGTGCATGGCTTATCGTTCTTTTTCCGAGAGCGAGCAAGTTCGCCATCTCCCTCATCTGCCACCATTTTCAAAACGGTAGAGGGCGAAGGGAAACGCCCTCCCTGGTTGAACTGGCCTGCACTGCAGATTGCTTAATTTTTACTCGCTCGCGTGGCATATCGCTTCAGCAGTGCTCGAGTAGAGCCGGGAGTTTACCGCAGCAAGAGCTATCATATGCTGCTATATCATATTATCTTCCAAACACAAGACTAACTTATAAGTCAAAAGTGTCTCGGTTACTATTGATTTGCTGACAGTACTTATGGGCTCTTCTATGTCGCCACACAAGACAAAGTTATCCCCGGATCCCGCCGCCTCGTCGTGCTACGCATCCATCATTCCTTTTTCTATTACGCTTGCTGGGCTCTCTACCGTATCATACATAACGAACCCGTACTCCCTGTTTCCCTCTTTTTGGGTGAAAAAAATAATACTTGGCCTGGGAGCAGTGTACGATGCGACAGCTTTATTCGGGGGTTTCTGGTTAAGTCATTAGTTCGACTGTCTCTTCCCCACAACGACTTAGATTCCTCAATCGTCAGCACCATTATACAGAAATTCCAATATCACCATACACACGAACTCGCCATGGCGGCACTGGCAATGGCCGACCCTCATCGCGCCGACATTTTCCACAGCATGTACGGTTATAGTAGCCCTAGCGGTACACTTCCACCACCCGTGCTGCTGACGAGTACTTGGTGGGATGAGCAAAAAATCCAAGAAATCGCAACCCCACGGTTCATCCGCCAAGCACTACACTCCCGCTCTTCGAAAAAGCGCCTGGACGAGCAATTACAATTCGGCGAGGGATTGACAGAGAGTACGTACCTAGATTGGATCCTTGAGCATACGAGAAAATTCTTCTTGATTTTGGCGGAGCTGAATTGTGCCGAGATGATTTTCGAGATCATAGATGGGTCGTGGGATGATGAGGACTTGCCACTTAGCTTACAAACGGTGGAGAGGTTGGGGCTAGGTAGCGCAGGAGTGGAAAAGAAATTTGCTAAGAAACAATATGCGTATTTGGTTAGGGAGTTGGTGCCCGGTGAAACGATGGAGTATTCGGAGGAAGAGGTGGTTCCTGTGGAGGTTATTTCCCGGAAAATACCCACCACAGCTGGTGGGACTACAAAGAGCGGACTAGTTGAGAAGGTCTACTTTCCGAGGCAGAGAGAGGTGTGCTACTCCCGGCGGCGGGTTCTTCTAAGCCCGGAGGGGGATGAGGACAGCGGAGTAGGAGGGAATACAATGTCGCCAGCTACATTCCTGGCGGAAATCTCCCGCCTCGGATTAATCGATCATGCTCACATAGTTTCTATATACGCTTCTTACATGCACGATGGCTATGGTTATTTGATCCTTTCACCATGCATCGACTTAACATTGAAGTCATTCCTGCATTCCGCGCCTCCGGCTTGGAAATCTCAACCAAAAGACAAGCGCCGGCGGATAATCTTCAATTGGCTACACTGCCTGGCGGACGCGCTCGCATACTTGCATGAGAAAGGCATTTACCATGGTGGCATCAAGCCTTCGTCGCTCATAATCGATGCAACCACCTACAAAATCTTCTTCGCGGACACCGGAGATTCGAAACGCCTCGACTCCCCACCTGTAAACACCACAAGTCTGTCACCCTTTACATCTCGACAATTCAACGCATCAGCAGACGTAGAAGGTTATGAATATGGCGCACCAGAGCATTGGCAGCGGGTGTTGACAGTCCATGGGTCCTCATCTCCCTCAACAAACACCGTGTTTTCCGGCCGATCTTATAGAAAAGCATCAACACAGAGCACCAATTCTAACTCTTCCGAAGAGACACCCTCTCCATCGTCAACAAACATCTCTGTCGGTCACTGGTCATCAGCTACCCCTGCCCACCCTACCACATCTGATATGTTCTCTTTGGGGTGCATATACCTAGATATCTTGTCATTCAAACAAAAACGCAAAACGACGGCTTTCATCTCCCACCGGTCTGTCAAGAATCGACGACCTCGAGAGTCTGGTCCGCCGGACGCTTCGTTCCATGCTAACCTTGGACAGGTGAATAGCTGGATTGGCGGGCTTCTCAAAGAGACGAAGAAGAAGCCTGACGAAGCACTTGTCGAAGCGCTGAGCATTACCCGAAGGATGCTATCGCGAGATCCCGCAGCCCGTCCGGGAGCGCGAAGGGTTGCGGACGAGTGCTATACTGTTGTCGGAGGTGTATGCGAAGGCGTTGAAATGCCTTGTTGTGGAGTGCATAATATTATCAAGGCTAGTGCTGAAGGGGAGGTGTTTGGTGGATGGGGGATTGAGAGTTTGGTGCTCAAAACGCAGACTTCGAGGAGCAGTGCTGGGAGTGATGGGCAATGGTCTAAGAGAAGCACTGCGGTGACTATGGCGAGTGGGAGTTCGGGGTCAGTGGGGAGTCGGAGGTGGATGGCTGTCTGAAGTTCTTTCTGCCTTCTCTGTTTGAGAGTGTTCGTGCTTGGGGTGTCCTTTGTTTCTGCCCTCACTCTTTTGGTTTGTTTTCTTCTGCGCCTACTATTATTGCTTTTCTCTGATCTTTAGCATGGCCGGAGTTCCATTTCCTTTGTTTGGGCGGTTCGGGTTCCTGATTTTGGTGGTCTCTTACTTCTTTTGAACCGATTTCTCCATCACAATGCGAAAGTAAATAGCGATTCATTGATAGGTACATTAGCTAGTCTTGACGTATAAACCACTCTACACAACAGATCTCCTATGCCTTCATATCCTCTCCCAGCCCCGCATGACGAGATTACCACAATGCATTCATATCTAAAGGTGCCCCGCTATCCAATCCCCACCTTTTCTCCTTACTCTTTCCTTTCCTTTTTCGGAAAACGTTACTGCGCGGGTCGCCGGCGGAGAGGTGTGGCGCGATCTCCGATACTATGGAGCCGAATCGTGTTGATGCCACAACCGGTGATTTCTTGTGCTGCCGGAAAGGAGGAAGGGTGGGAATGCCGGTAGCCAAGAGATGGGACATCATAACTATACGAGACGGGTACGAGACGGGGTGGTTGCACGCAGTGTAACCCGCTAAGACATAGAAATTGGTAGGATACTGCCACCAATAAGACAACTTGATAATGTGGGAAGTAGGCAGCGATAACTCGGTCCCAGGTCATTATATAGGTAACTTTAATCAAGTTTATTTATAAGCAACAGCATTAGTAGGTATGGGCGTTAGGAAGGCAGGCATTCGGAGATGATGTATCGGAGGTGGGTGTCATAATGGGGAAGGAAGGTCAATGAAAAGGTGGAATGGGAAGCCCGGAAACGAAGAGAGGCGGACAAGACCGAGCACGAATGGGAATTCTTGATTGGCGATCGGGGGGACGAATTGTGGTTCTCTAAGCCTTCTAGCCTACCTGCTTACAGCTTGAGTCTCCCGCGCAACTATTTGGAACGTGCGTTCTCCGGCAGCATGCAATCCCCAATGTTCTGGGAGCATTATCCCGAGAGCGACACTGAGCGACGTATCTTAAAAATCTGTGGGTGGCGCTGCCTTCGGAGAGTTTGAAGTTTCCGCCAGGGTGCAAACAAGGTTATCGGCAATCATCAAGACAGTTGAAGCCCTCCCTCCAAGTGCTCAGCGTTTTAGCGAGTATGGGCGACTTAGAGAGTTTTTGTTTGTCGAGAATCCAAGGTCTGGGCTCTAGTTAGGAGTCTCTTCCGATGAGGGGTAGGGATTATTCCTGCTGTTTTATTCTTTTGGGCATCCGGGATGGGGAAATCTATCAGCGTTTGGTTGTCGGCCGTAAGTATGTTTAGCCGCATGGGACGCCTTTTGGACCTTGGGCATTGGCGTCAGCTTAGACAAACCCAATAAATCCCTAAGCTCAATCATCTTCAGAAACACAACAAGGGAGAGGTTTTTGAGACTCGATATTCCTTCGAAATGAAGGTTGGATCTTTCCAATTGAGGCCTGCGAGATCGCGTATAGTACCAAGCTCCTCTCTCTCTCTGGGGGTGTGTTGAGAGCCTGTCCGCCGTGCGGTACGAATCTCGGTCACAACGGGAGTGATAAGAAAGTCTCCTCTAAGCTTTCTGAAAACATGCATTTCCTCGCTCTAGCTTGTTTGCAATAACTAACTACGCCCCCGAGGTAATTACCTTGCAGCGCCATTTACCTTGGGAATTAAGGATGTTCGCCTGTCGAAAAGCTAGGCATCGGGCTCGAGGTGGTTCAGCTTGTATGATTGATGAGCAGCGATAGCCCATAGCTCTCAAGGCTGCGAGAGCTGCCCGATCCGGCCCAATTTTTTCAAGTGTCATTTACTTGGGTGAAACCGCTCCCAGATAGAATTTTATACAGCAATACGCTGTAACTGCTGTCAGAAAAGTCGCAGCAGAGCTGGGTAGCGCCTGCCAGGGAAAACTCTGTTCGAAAGTAAGATGCAGGAACTGACAGTAAGGAAAGAGATCGGTCACGCCTAAAAATTTCAGTGAGTAGCCCTCCCATCCACCACTCCCTATGCCATTCTCAACGAAACACTGGAGGGGATTCACGGGGAACAACCCGCAGAAGTGGGAAGAGCTACCTCGATGGTCGAGGAAGGGAGGGAGATGAGAGCCACCGCAAGTACTAATTTGGACTCCAAGAGGAAACAAACGAAGGAAAGATAGGAGATTCGGTAGCGTAAAGAAACTCTCGAATCAGCACCTCCCCATTTGTCCTTACTTCTCTGGAACTAGATTTTCTATTTAACCTCTCACTAGTTTTGCTCATATTTCCTGACATTCTCCCCTTTTCTATCGCTCTTTGTCTTCGTGTTCGTGCCTGACCCAACTCTGTTTATTTCAAGTTTCTCGTTATCTAGTATCTTCTCGCTTTAGGACAAAGCTGCCAGCAAGCGCTGCTCCTACCCTCACGGCATACCGGTATGTCTAATAATGCATCATAATGCGATAGTATTGCTACAAGCCCAAGCAGCCTCACCGAAAGTTTCTGGACAGTCAAACAATCTGTAATCCCACTTCATATGCAGTTGGGAGACGGCAGGGGAATCGACAACCCAGAGCTTGTACTCTCGTGAGAAAGGAGGAATGATAAGCAAAGGAAGAATAATAGAGAACTGGTAGGTGTTATCGCTCCGGGAGATGCCCTTGGGGTGGTAGTGAATTACTCACATCCCCCCCCTCCAGACTAATACTTATGGGGGAGTAGCTGAATAGATAATCCAGCAGCTGCGAATCGATAAAAGGAGTCACCTCCCATCACACCATTCAGTAGAAGTCGCAATATTCAGGCCTCTCTCTTCCCCCTCCAGGAGACCAGAGCTGCACATCCTACTAAAACCTAAGATATATGGTATTCCTTTTTCTCATCCTTTTCTCACTTCCATTTATCCCAAATAGTCCCTCCTCAACGTTCCCCCGCGACTCCTTCTCTCCCCAGTTAATCCGTACCGGACCCGTCAGAGTTACTGGAGGCACCCCACTGACCGATTTTGATTTTGTAGATCCTCTCATCTTTTAGGAACACGGATATAATTCCTTTTTTTTCTATACCTCCTCTCATACACTTATAGAAGAGGCCCCCTTGATACCTCTCCCCCAGTGACCCCCACCTTGCGAGTAGGGAATGGGGACATGCATAGAGGGACACATATAAGTGCGGTAATCTGTTGAAAGATATAGATGCCTTTATCACTTTCCGCACATTATCCTGTTTTTTTCTCTCTCCCTCCTCACTATTTGGATCCGATATCATAGTATCACGTAAGGGGACAAATTTTATAACTACCCTCCTCATACCCCCCCTTTAAATCCTAACCTGTCTTGTTTTGTCCACCTCTATGCTAAATGCTATACACCGGGAATCCATTGAGGGGGCTAGCGGCATTAATCTGGGTTGCACTCTTTTTTTCTTACTGGAACAGCTATGATGCAGATCGAGAGTTGGCCTTATCGATCATTCCGTTGACCCTTGTACTTTCTTGTTATTACACTGCTCTTAGTGTAGGAATGCCTACGTGTATGCCGCTTATGCACCCCTAACCCCAACGTAAATTTGTCGAGTGAGATGTCATGACCCTCTTCCTCACCGTGCTATAATTTCTGGGCCCCATATACGGTAACGTATTGTCGGACGGATGAATGGCCAATAGGGCAAACAGTGATAAACACCATGTAATGAGATCGTGGTTAGGTTTAGACAGAAAGCTTGGCAGGTAGTATCGATTTGGGTGGAAAAGGGGCTTGTCGGAAAACAACGAAGGCAAGGAGCACAACAACCGAGATTCTCAAGGATAGTTTGATCTTTGAGTGCGGCTTTTCTCTGTGCCTATTTTCTGTTTTCAGAACCGTCTTTGATCAATCTAAAGTCTTTGCCAAACAGCCACCAAAGAACGCCTTCGCCGGAAGTGATCCGACAGTATTGCGGGGTGGGTAGATAGCATACTAGTATCATACATCACTACCAATTTCATTGACAATATTCGTGAGACGACCAGTTAGGCCCTAGTTGCGCATCTATTGACCCCCTCACCACCTCACAGGGACAGTCTCTCACGTTATCCTAAGGCACGAGCCATTCACAATGAGCGCCTAAGTAGTCAGCCAAATTCTATTCTAGAAAATCGCAGTAACATGAGCCACTAGCCACAGCGTCAACTGTCATCTCCGGTAATGCTCAGTAATGGACCAACTTTTTGTTTTCAAGTTTTGTGGATGATTTTAATCCTACATTTATTATACTCGAGTAGTCTATCACCGTTCTTACTGTGATAGACTTTCAATTATTATCATACCTAGGATATCTTGCCATCCGCGAGATAATGTATTTAGTATCTTCTCCAAGTCATTTGTGTATGCTAGTGCCTTTTATTTTCCATTTATACTGACTATCTGCTCACTCCCCTCTATGATCTTCCCATCTCTTTTTTCAATTAGACACTGTACAGGTACAGTACTCGAGTACTCAAGTATGACTTCCTCCCTATTAAGAGACCTTCAGCAGATACCTATGTTTAGTTCGAATTCGAGGCCGAAAAATGTCAGGCACAACTGTGAGGATACCGTACTGTCGTGGCTCTTCCACGGGAGGCGTTCTTTTGTGGGTATTGGCAATCTTGACTATGAACGGTACTGGTGAAGTTCACCAGCAAGAAGAAAAGAAAAGAAACTAAAACTGATAATTGAAAACGAAAGACAAGCACTGGCGGTTTCGATAAACCCCGATGCTCCGCTCACAAAAAGAAGACGACGATGATCAAAAACTAACTGTTGACAACCGTCAAGGAAAATCCACGATCACACTCCGTCCTCCCACAATGTCTTTCCTACTAGCTAACCAACAAACCCTGATCCACTATGACTGCGCTTTTGCTCAGCTATGAAACTAGCTACCCGGCCCATGACAATAACTGCAAATTCCAGAAAGGCTATCCAAGCCTCCAACAGTACCTAACTTAACTTACTCGAGTACTAGGGTATGGACGAAAAAATCGGAAAAAAGGATCAGCAAGATTATCTGGGGAGTGAAGCAACGAGGAAAGCACTTTGGAAAGAAATCGGGCTTGGCCGACATCAGAAAGCCGGATGATGA
>Ga0307513_10003796_pt1 | contig 20364 bp, 21 predicted proteins | sample 15_EM_MG_FD_202174 | JGI IMG/M metagenome (GOLD analysis project Ga0307513, IMG submission 202174) | Populus trichocarpa ectomycorrhiza microbial communities from riparian zone in the Pacific Northwest, United States - 15_EM | ecosystem: Host-associated > Plants > Roots > Unclassified | place...
GGTAAGTGCCGCGGGTTGGCCTGGGGTGCGGGTACGGGTTCGGTTTATCTAACCCTTGCCAAACCCGTACCCCCAGCGGGGGTTGGCGGGTTGCCCCGAGGTTTCAAACTCCGCTCGAAAATGTGATCAACGGTTGTCAAACTTGTAATCCATTGCTCCTTCATCACTGCTCATGAACGCATTGCCCCTCCCCTCCAATGAGGGATGTGGGCATTTATTTTTTCAATATTGGAGTATTTAAGGGGTATGGGAGCAGGAAAATGTGTGGGGTTGTGGAATGCAACATCGGTGCGTGTCCATTTACTCGTCTACTTAGCACTGACAAAGCTCGCTTTTTAAGCACTACGAGGGCCCACAAAAATTCCAGCCCACATCAATGGCAAACGCAAACGCAACGGCGGCCCACGAAAATGACGAACGTGTAAGGCCGCCAACCCACGAACACAACGCGCGGCCCTTCTATCCCCCACCCCCCTCGCGAATGCTCCCTGAGCCAAGCCAGGCAAGTTCAACCCACCAACACACCAACGACGACGTGCAGCCCTTCCACCCCCCCTCCCCCTCGTGAATACTCTCTGAGCCAAGCCAGGCGAGTTCGGCCCACCAACACACCAATGATAAGTGCCCACGAACGAGGGACAAGATGACCACTAGGGTCATGCCAACCAGCCACTACCGAACTGCTAACCTCACAATGCTGCACGGCGGTGTCAATTGACACCTGCACTGCTGTTGCGAGGTTTCTGAGTCGATTTTGGAGGCATACCCGTTCACGGGTTGCATACCCCCGGGTTTTTGCAAAACCCGTACCCGTACCCGTACCCCTGGGCACAGGTACGGGTTTTCTGGGGTGCGGGTGCAGGTAGCCCTGGAAAACCCCAGGGTTACCCGTGCCAATCCCTATCAGTGACAGTAAAAATGGAGAATACAGTCATATTTTCAATGATTCCAGTCCTTGAGTCCTTAACTCGTCGATTCAACATCGATTGGCCAAGTTGTGGTTGTGCAATACTTATTTTATAATTGTTTTCGGAGAACGAGAATGGTTACTAAATTATACTAGCACCCACTTGTTTGCATGTAGCACCCAAAAATTGGGCCTGTGAGATACGTTGATCAGCTTTGGAGTGGAAGTACCAAGAGTGATGATGTCATATTACCATATATATCGATGTGCCTGATTACGTAGGTAGGTAGGTTGCCCAAAACCTGGCGAAAAAAAAAATTGGACCCTAGTTCTTTAATTCTGGTTGGTGTGCCCCCTTGCGCCCAGGGTACATAATCTCTTGAGGTGGAAAGAGTAAAATAAATGATGCTACCGTAATAAATATAAACTCGCCATGTATATGTAATATAGATAAAAAAATATACCTGGCTATCCGGATGTTGAATACATGGATGGCGGCACAGTGCCACCCATGATCCATTTGATACACAATTTCTAGAGGTTGAAAGAGTAACATAAATAACCTTACCATAATAAACACCAACCCTATAGAGTCAAAATTACCTTCAAGTTCTTTGAGAAGTATCCTTAACATCTCACCCAGATTTGCAAGGTATTAACAGTAAGAGGGACTCGGAGGCAGACCCTGGAGAAATTTCTATACTAGTGGCCACCCCCGTGATGAATAGAGATTTCGCTGTTATGGATACTATTTACTTACAATACTAAGGGGTCTACGGCATATGCACACCTGACGAAGGAGAAGAAGGCACGTGCAAGTGCGCCGGCGATTGCCGCTGTACAAAGTGCAGCGCACTTTCCAATAGTCAAATGGCCTCGTTTCCCTTTGCTTTCTTATATCTATTTTCCAACACCCACCTTCCTTAGGATTTAGTGACAAGGTGACTTTTGGTGTGGTCTCTATTTCTCGGTCAGTCTAGTGCTGCACCTGGAAATGGCTGGAGCATTCACCCACCTGGCAACAACTTGTCCCCAGTCCACTCATCCTCGAACGCTTGCGTTGCTTACACAAATGGTCGTAAGTCTTACCCTATAATGTGTTATCAACTGATAGATAAATGACACCCTCGATGCTTCACGAATCCCCCCATTTCCACCTTTTATTTGATTCCATGGTATGTAATCACTATTCCGCCCATTTGACAACTTCGTGTGTGATGTACCCATTTAGATCTCACGCTCAAGTGTTTCTCACTTCCATTTATTAGCAGCTGGGTAGTCGGGAATCAGGATAATTTAGTCCCAAACACTGTTGGGAAACAGTTGGTGAAGAGCTCTACAATGCCAATTGGGATCTCAAGTGAGTGTTTACAGTTTGTTCGAGTTCTTTCTTTGCAGTTGACAGGATTGAGAAGTGTCGCGATCTTCCATAATCTTTACCCTCACTCAACAATGACACCCTGTCACCTTCGGCTTTCAGCGCCTGGCCTGTCGACACCAGTGCCACCTCAACACCACTCAACCAAACATTTTAACTCCTGTGAACCGAACCTGTGGGACTTGACAGTGGCGATCGTGATGCTGAAGGTGTGACTGCAATGGGTGGGATGTGGAATTCAAGAAGAGAATACCCAGGGTTCCCTTGTCATCATAATTAATTTGTATTCGTTCTATAGCCTAATATACACACATTTTCACTATCCTATTTCATCTGGAAAATTCTGAATTTCAAAGCTGGCAAAGACCGACGGAAAGGATGCTCAAAGACTAAAAAGATGGTCTTTGGAAAGACAATAAATACCCTGTCTTTGAGAGATGGTAAGCATCTCCTGGAGACATGTACCTTACTTCCTAAAGACGTGGCGTCTTTTTGTCTTTGGCGTCTTTACGTCTTCTCAAAGACGCCAAAGACGCCCAAAGATGGGCCTGCCGTTTTCCTGATCAGTGGCAGATACTACTACTTTGCTGTGTTACTGTATTTATGGGACATTTATTGTGCCTTTTACTCTGTAATTTCGACAGTGTATACATAGCGGTTACTTCTAATGTTCTGCATCTTAAGTATTTTGAACAAACCTATTGGAGCGTTGTAATTTAGCAATGTCAGATAACTCATGGCTATGCAGCCACGTGATCCGCCCATACCCATTTCTCTGGGTCGCTCATTCTTGTTGCCTGCGTTGCGGTTTCCACCGCTCGGGAGAAATCTGAAAATATTTGAGGGCATAAATATAATTTCAAAGAGAGCGATGGCCGAAATTTAGCATCCGGGAGCAAAAATTGTGCCCGAAACGCTTGTATTTTGATCGAGCCAGCATCAGGCTGCGGTCTCACGCCCCAAATCTGAAGAAACCATGCGCAGGTGAATTGTAACAATTTCATAGCACAACTGCAGTATTAAATGTCACTTGACCAGCTCATTTGGCCCTCAAATTATTCCTTGAGGTTTTCCGTGAGTTTCTTTTAATTCTTTCTTTCTTCAATTCTTTTTTACAGTTATTAGTAGAACACCGTCCGGTGCCTCGTCACTTTTGGAACGAAATTCCATATGAAGAAAGATACGCCATTCTCTCTCTTGAAATCTTGATAGGCTATGGAAGATGTGGGTTGTCAGTGACGGTGATTGCCCGCCCCGTTTCATTGGATTTTCATTTCATCAATCCTCACTTGATTCTGAATTCATAACCCCTCTTCTGATTACGACGTACTTATTATATATGCACGAGATCAATCTCCAACTGCAATGCACTGGTGTGATGGTGTGGTCTTCGGAAACTTTCAAACAAGTTCAGGTCTACTAACGCCTCTCCTTCACCCAGATCCACCTTCCGTCACAGGGTTTTGTATGAAAAAACAATCAAATTATAGGCGGGTTGGACAGAATGGGGGTAAACGTTGGAGAAGAGGAATTTCATGTTCCTGACATACAGCGTGGTAGATGTGAGAACATATCATTTATGAAACATATGTATTTCATCGATATTTCGATATTTACTTGATTCTAAAATTATCAATGTAAAACCTTTCTTCCACTTCTGGATGGGGTTCCGGGCATATGAAACATCGAAAAAATCAACCCCGACCCTTGCTGCAATGGTAAGACTGGAATAGTCCTTCGAAGGTGTCAGTCATCGAATGTCTGATGAATCACATCCTTGGGGACAAGTTTTCTGTGCTACATAGCCCGAGAGTCAGAAGGGAATAATCTAGAGATGGTTGGATAATGGAACAATGAGTATTTTTATGAGTAGAATGCTTATCTGATTAATTCCGACTGTTATGGACCTCTGGTCACTAAATTCCCTTCCCCTTGAATAATACGCATGGTCAAATGTACCACTTTCGATGGCACCTCAATGGAGCTCTGATTGTGGCATGGGTTCAAGCTTCAAGTCCCATGCGTTTGCAATTCATGTTCTTGTCGTCGAAACTGGTTAGCAGAAATTTTATTACGGGTCAACTACATACCACTGCACCACCCGCATCTGAATCAAAAAGAGGTTAATTAATAGGTACCTCCCAATTTTACTTCGTTGTTCAATTTATTTGGTGAAAACATTCACCTTAGAACTTAGTGGTCAACTCCCAATTCAGTATTCTTGATTAACTGTGTTGGGGGCCGTAGCCGATTATTCTGAGCTTCCAAGATGAACAGATACATCATACCTTCCACGCCGTGTTGCCCAGAATGTAGACAGATGAGATTCAATCTATGAACGGCGCTCCACTTCGACCAGACGCGCCTTCTGTCCAGTCACCGGGTTTGACAGGGAGCTGATCAAGTTCTTGACATGTGGGCGGGATACATAGAATGTGAGATGTTCAACATTTCTAGTAAAATATGAAGAGCGGAGAAGAGGAAGTTCATGTTTCTGACACGCAGTATGATAGCATATCATAGAAATATAATAAAAAAATTTCCCGACAATATCTGTGCAATGCAGGAAGTCGGGCAATTTGGATAAAAAATATATTCTTTGTTCCAAAAATACCACTGATCATCTGAATAATGACCTTCATACACATTTATTTCAATGTTCAACTCTTCGTCTTCTGGGTCATGCAGTGTCATATGTCAAAAAAGCCAACTCCCTACCCAGGGTAGAATGTCTTGAAAGTTTCAGTCGCTGGACATGCGAGAAATTTAATATTGACAATAAGTTGTCTCTACCGCTGAAAAAAAAATCTTGAATGAAAAGAAGAGAGGTTCATTGTATGCTGACCGCCGTTTGCTCTTAATCTCTACCCAGGATATTCCCATCGCTGCATAATGCACATACTGTTTAACCTTCACTTGTAACGACTCGGAGTAGACAAGGGTGTTTGATTTCGTTCAGTTCCAAGTATGTATTGCCACAGACATGGAAGGAAACAATGTTCACCCTGCATAAATGATCGAAGAGCACTCGTTAAGCTTGGAAGTTCACACAGAAGTCAGGTTCTTTACTTCCCTCACTGGGGGCTATAGTCTCCTTGGGGCTCAATTTATGTGGTTCAATTTGGTTACTGGGTACACTGATGTTCTGAACACTTCATGGGGTGAATAATGGAAGCTCAGATGTATTAATAAAAGAAACGCCGAGTTCTCAAGTCCAATTTAGAAATCGCAAAACCCTAGTCAATGTCGTGGAAAATGATAATCCAGCCCATCATGGAAACTGGAAGAGGAAAGGTGAATTGGCATGCGGAACGGAATCCTGAACTTCCAAATGTAAGTACTTTAGGTGCTTTATTCCATGTAGGTAGTATCCAAAAGCGGACTCGGAACAGCGGACCTCGGTATCCCAGAATGGAGAGACAATTATCTTAGGAAGACATGCAAAGTTCTGAACTTACACGAGGCTTGCGCACTAAGAACGGCTGGTACCTGATGTCAACGTCAACGTCAGGATGAATTTGATGACTTTTGATCGTTTCCCTTGAAAAATAATAATTCTTCAAAAATATTCACGGCTTCATGGAGAGTGTATAAAAGGACAGCTTCAATCGACATACTTTCTCACAAAATCATCTCTTGCCAACACTACAGTGAAATACACAAGCAGAATGAAGTTCACTTCAGCCATCGCAGCCCTCGTGTTCATCCTTCCTTTCGCCATCGCTGGCGATTATGTAGGCCTTTTTCACCTCTAACTCTTTTGCAAGCATTAACTTTCATTTTCTGCCTCTGTTTAGACCGATCCTTCACCGGCGTGTTACTGTCCTCCCGTTCTGACACCGGTAAGCTTTCTTCAGTTAAATCACTGCTCTTGCATGAATTAACAATGATATTCGGGCGGCATTTAGGTTTGTCCTCCAGTTGGACTTCCTTCTCCTTCCCCACCGCCGCCACCGCTGCCACCCCCTCCTCCACCCCCGCCCCCAGTCTGCCCCAACCCCCACAAAGCTGTTCCGCTCTACCATGCATATAACCCCACTGCGACAGTCACTGACCACTTCTACACCACCAACAAAGCAGAGATGGACCACGCAACCTCCGTCCTCGGCTATGTCGCAGAAGGCATCACCGGCTACATCTTCCCCACCCAAGAGACCCAAACTGTGCCTCTCTACCGATCCTATCAGCCCTCAGTCTTTGACCATTTCTACACCGTTGACAAATCCGAGTCCGACAATTCCGTCACCAAGCTCGGTTACAGTTATGAGGGTATCACTGGATATGTTTTCCCCCCCTCTGGTTCGTCTTGCCCTGGTGACACACCATGGTATAGGGTGTACAACCAGAATATATTTGATCACTTCTACACCATGTCGGCCCCCGAGAAGGATAATGCTGTCGCGAACCTTGGCTACAACAACGAAGGCATCGCCGCTTATATCTTGGTTTCCAATTGAAATTTTCCTGCTTTCTCATTTTTCTTCTTTTCCATTTTTCTTCCACCACTTCAGTAGCCAAATGCAGTAGAAAACCCAAATATTTATATGCGCAGTGGACAGTTCCAGTAGTAAAGAGTTGATTTTCCCCAATAGAATAACCTGGGTTGAACCCAGGTTGAAATTTGAATCCGTGTTATGAACAATTAGTACGGATATTATATATAACGCCCTGGTTACAAAACGAGGCACTTCCTAGTCTTCCTTTTTTTTTCGGGGCGAAGGAGAGCAACACGAGCCGCATAATTGAACACTTTCTTAACACCCTCACCAGTTCGAGCGGAGCATTCGAAATAGCACTCAGTCCCAATCACCTTAGAAACTTCCAAACCCTAGGCATGCCTTAGTCAGAACCACCTTCCAGCTCAAGCGCTATCATAGCATACCTCTTCAGGAGTCACTGACCTCTGATTTGACTGCTTCAGCTGCTCGATCACACTGGGACTACTTTGGAGATCCTGCTTGCACCTGACCAAGAGCACCGGGGTACCGGGACAGAAATGCGCAACCTCGAAGATCCACTACACGATGACGTTAGCCAAGAGGCCCATCAAGCCAAGTATACCGTACGTACCTTCTCCTGAACGTTGTCAAGTGAGTCAGGAGAGTCGATGGTGAAGCAGATCAAGATGACATGAGAGCCGGGGTAACTGAGCGGGTGGAGCCGGTCAGCATATTCGTCGCGTCCCAGGGGCATATCCCACAAGGCAAGCGTGACGTTCTTCCTGTCAATGTCGATATCGGCAACATAGCTTTGGAACACTGTTGGAACAAAAGCCTGTTTGGCAGTACTGCGAATTAGAACACAAGAACTCAAATACTGCGTGTGATCTCTGTAGAGGGCACTGCGCATGCACGCTCTGAGATTCCGCAGGGGTGAAGCTACTAGGACATACCTCAAGGAAATTTCCTCCTGTAAAGACAGTCAACAAGCAAGTCTGAGCAGCGGCAAGGTTCCATAAGCATAACCACCTTGCTACATTGGAGCCCACAGTGACCGCGCACAGCTGGGATTGAGACAGGGAATAATGCTGACCTTTCCACAGCTATCATCCCCAACGACGACCAACTTCCTACGGATCTCAGACATAATAATGTATACTTAGATTAAGAGCCCTTCATGACAAAAAGGCTGCGGCATTAGCGGAAGGGAAGTTCTCGCAGTCACATGATCGCAATGATTATATAAGTATCAGCTCAATAAGTATTTATTTTAGCCAGCGAAATTTCATTTCATTTCGGTTCCCAGGACCTCATGGTAGGTGCTTGTTCTATATATTTGTTTTCCAACTCATGGATTCCCTTGAGATTTGAAGCATTCCGGCCTTTGATCAATCCACCAGGCATCCAGTAAACCGGAATTTAATTGACCTCTCATAACCCAACCCGACATCTATAACCAACTATCATTCACGCGCACGAATGGCGCTCGGTCATGCATTCGAAGCCTCTAGGACGGCCGCGATGTTGGCATACCTCAACCCAATCTACAGCATGTACTTACATCTTGCGCATTCTTCTCCCTCTACTTACTCGGGAGGCTAGGTTCGTCGATCCGATCATCCTTTGATCCGTTGATGGCGTTATCCAAAACCCCGGGCCAGGACAATTAGCTTGAACATGTTATACCATCAATTTTGTTAGAGTTCTATGATACCCTCTGCATATTCTCTGCGGCCTTCGAGTAGAACAATTGCAGCCACTGATGATAACGGAAGAAAAGGGCTTTCCTCGCATGAAAATTCGAGGCATGGTACTAACCTACATAATTGTTCGTATACTATATTGATCTTACCATCATTGTCGATCCTGAGGGTTGTCCCCATAATGCTGAAAATCCCAAAGTTGAATAGGCACGGAATGAAATTGGCATGTGATTATTTATTCTCGATTAAACTGTGACCACAATTCAGCAGCTTCCTCCTTCAAGCATATATATTGGCGCCCAACTCCCTCACATTTTATATGGGTTTAATTGAGAAAGAGGGCAACCTACACTTCAAGATTATATTCCTCCTCTATCAGGTTTATCAGTAATAGTAATGATGATGATATGGGTCCCAAACAAGGCAGGGATCTACATTGTCATTGCGTTGAATACTCAGCGGGAGGATGGCCACTTGGTACACTTAAAAGGCTTCGCATCCAGAGGAAGTAACACTTGCGAGTAGACAACTATAATTGTCCATGGACACCTCATCCAAATTTATGAATAAGGTTCCACGGTGCAAATGATGTCTGGTCAGAGCTTCGAGTCCGCTTTTCGCTCCATACATATTCAAAGGAATAATACCGATGCGCGTCGTTTCCGATTTTTTGCTGTTTGCAATAATGATGGCGAAATGCCTTTTTGAGCGGGAAGCCAGCAAATTTTTTGTAGATGTTTCTACACCATTTATCATTTCTCGATCCCCGACATCGACTTTTGCCACCAGATCACATGTGGCAAAAGTCAACGTCAGGCCCGGATATAATGGTCCGGGGTACCACACCAAGCCAACCTTTCAACAAAAGCTGTACCTCTCGCAAAACAAAAGTCAGCTTGTACTGTACCATTTCGACCGATCGTTCACATCACGCATCACAAGGCCTCATGAACTGAACCAATTTGGCTTTCGTCACGCATCACAAGGACCTGTGAACATCCTCAAAATTGGGATTGCAGGTTGATTGCAGGTATAAAAAAAAATTTAGGCGCTTCGCGCCAACTTTATGAACAATCTGGTCAAAAAATTCATTCAGTCACGCATCACCATTGGTCGTGAACATCAGTGTCAGTGAACTATGTGCATCACGCATCACAAGGTGTGAACGATCGGTCGAAATGGTACAGTATCGTCGTCATGAAAAATTGATCTCTTGATGGGCGGTCCCACCCTGGTGTGCGAGGCTGGACTGACATCATGCGTGAGACTTTCCGAGGTCACCTTCAATTATGTGCCAGTTTCGTCAGGTTTCGCGACACCTCAGACACTTTGTAGCTCACAATGCCATTATTATTTTCAAAATAATCTTGCATATAGGTGGATAAAAATCAAATTTGACGACTAGTGACATGTTTAAGACAGTTGAGTGTCCAGATATCATAAGGAAATCAAAACAAAAAAATATGACGGTTGAGCATCACAAGAAGATAAAATAAAAGCTACTTAATCTGTATCCGTATCCATTTCGGATGTCAAACTGGGATGAGCCTCGTCGGTACAAACTACATCAGGATGGCGACTTTTACCACCCACCTCTGCTGTCATTTCCGCCGCCCCCTACCCCTTCCCGTGGTCACACGAACCCAACGATGAGGTGTACCACCCACCCTCGTTGTCGTTTCTGCCCCCCACACATTTTCGCGACCAAATGAACCCGACAGCGAGGTGTACTACCCACCCTCACTGTCGTTTCCATCCCCCGTGCCTTCCCGAGACCACATGAACCTGACGGCAGGGTTTACCACCCACCCCTGCTGTTCACTTCCCCTACCCCTTCCCGCAACCACACAAACCCGACGGCGAGGTGCACCACCCACCCTCGCTGTCTTTTTTCCCCCTCATGTCTTCCTGTGGCTGCACGAACCCGACGGTGAGGGGTTACACCCACTCGCTGTTGTTTCCGCTCCCTACATCTACCCACAACTGCATGAACCCGACAGCAAGGTTTACCACCCACTCTCACCATTGTTTCCGCCCCCTATGCCTACCTGCAACTGCAAGAACCTGACGGTGAGGTTTACCACCCCACCCTCACCATCATTTTCCCCCCTTGGCTGCACAAACCCAATAGCGAGGTGTACCCCCCACCCTCGCTGTTGTTCCTGCTCCCCAAACACATTTACGTGACCAACGAACCTGACAGCAAGGTGTTACCCCCCACCCTTGCTGTCATTTCTGCCCCTTATACCTTTCCACAATCTGTCCAAAGGCCAAGTATCCATGTCTTTATATTCTCAGAATTTGCACGTTTCTGCCCCTTATGCCTTTCCGTGATCTGTCCAAAGGCCAAGTATCCATGTCTTTATATTCTCAGAATTTGCACGTTTCTGCCCCTTATGCCTTTCCACAATCTGTCCAAAGGCCAAGTATCCATGTCTTTATATTCTCAGAACTTGCACCACCAAGTAGATATCTGTATTACCAGCATGTGATGGTGAGGGGTTCCACCCTTGCCATTCCAATTTATTGTTTTTGTCTCATTTTTATTCAGAAGCATGTTGTGATGTTTGCATTATCGGTCTGGGCCGGTTAGCTGAGTTGTGTCGAGAATGTGGAAGTTCCACTACAAACTCGGGGTCATGTGACATTTGGGCGTTCTCCTTGCATCATTAGAACAAGTATCATTGGAATTGAGAAAGATATATACTCGACAGAGTTACATGTCAAATTCTGTAAAGTAATGATATCAAACTAAATGAACAATCCATGAACTGTAGTGATAGTGCCCTGAATAATGGTCTCCTCCTTTTGGACTTGTGCACAGGAATTTCGAAGCCAAGTGAGAATGGAACACTTGCACTCCGGGTTCATTCCGTGATGGTCAATTGCCTCTAGCGTATTGGGAACCATGGCCAGGGGAAGAGGCGCAGTGGGGTTGTGAATCCGACGTACCATGGTGAAGAACCATTTTTCTGTCCAAACCCTTTTGCAGGAGTCATGTTGAGCACAGAAAGGCTCATTGTCAGAGTTTGGTGGAAAGGGGGGATGGTTTGCCAGATGCTTCCATTCCAGAGAGATAGCTTCCTTGGTGGTAGCAATAATCTGATAGAGATCAAAGGGTAGCGTGTCCTTGCTATCGTGGGTGTATCGCTCGAGGGGAGAAGAAAGAAGTGTTCGAATGGGAGCTGCTATCCAGTCAAGGAGTGAATATTGCCTTGCAATGCGCAGACAATGAGCAGGATGGAGGTCGAACCGGAGGAGCTCCTGGGTCGCAAATTCGATCCCTGGAAGTATATCGTACATATGTGAGACATGAAGAATATCCACAAGCTGTTGGGAACGTTCAGCTTGGTGTGGTGCCCATGAACTGCTTGTCAAAAACAGATTCAAATTAGTAGAAATCAATTACAGAAGGGCGGCAAATGAACTTGTGATTTAACCAGCCTAAAAAGTTGGCAAAGGTGTCCGCAGTACAGCCTTCAATGATTATTGGCTTGTCAAGAGTGCCTTCTTTCTCAACACCAAGGTGGCCATTACTGTCGAAGAGCATGGTGTGGAGGAACTCGGAATGGGTGGCCAACCAGGTTGCATCGACCTTGAAACCCTGACCCTCAACCTTTAGAAAGACTCAGTATTGATCATCAAGATGGACTAATAATAGCACGCACAGAGAAGACAACCATGAAGACCTCATGGTCGAAATCGGAATGAAAAAATTCCGGGTGTTGGGTGTTGGGTGGGAGAGCGGCCATGTAGAGCTTCTGTTCTCAGAATGGTGAGAGAGGCTACTATATATATGTATCGTGATGTATTCAACCGCACTAAACATGCCTCTCTCCCCTCTTCCACACTCTCAAACACCCTGGTCGATTGCGGTGTGAGCTGCATACCAAAAACTATACCAAATCTATCATACTGGATCTTTTTACGTCGACTCAGGAAATGTGGAAGCTCACTGCCTCCAATAATATGGACAATCAATCATTGCTGACGGATATCCAATTCTTCTTTTGTTGACTGAAACAGCGGAGTTTGAGTCCCTGCCTTTGGAATGGGTTGAAAACATCGTTACTGAGTTCACTACACTCCTGACTCTCATTGATGAAAGATGGATGTCAGCAAAAGATGGTTACATTAAATGCATCCTGGTTAAAATTGAAATTCAGGTTGTCTAGATCGGATGACAATGTTACTGTTCCACAACCTGTCCATCAAACACGCACAGGGAAACATGGCCGACCTCGGAAGAATGTTGATCCCAAGGTTCTTCATGAAGCATTCCAAACAGGAAGACGGATACCTACAGCAGTTCTTGCCAGTATTCTTGGGATTAGTCGAGCAACTCTCCATGCACAAAAGGACGAGATGGGCATAAATTCAGGCTATAGTGATATTAGTGATAATGATCTTGATCACTTGATTCAGGAATACCGTCAAGAACACCCTACTGCAGCACGCTCTTACATCATTGGGCATTTGCGTGCTGCGCATTCATTATGCCTTCAATGACATCGTGTTATTGCTTCTGTTGACTGCATTGATCAGCTGGGCCAAGGATTGCGGGCCATAGAGAAACCTGTTGGCGAGAAGAAGCAGCGCACGCGTTACCATGTTCCCTGGCCAAATGCCTTATGGCATATTGATGGCCATCACAAACTTATCAAATGGGGAATTGTTATTCATGGGGTGGCCGATGGATATTCACACCAGGTTCGCATATGCAGCGCTCTATCTGATTTGATATGAAATTTTTACATATGAATAGGTGACTGGACTGCATGCAAGTTCAAACAATCGAGCTGAAACAGTTCTGGATATGTTTATCAATGCCATACTGGCCCACAGTGTTCCTTCAAGGGTATGTGGTGATTGAGGAGGCGAAAACCGGGATGTATCTATCCTTATGATCTTGCTTCGTGGTCTTAATCGCGTCAGTTTCATGTGGGGTCCATCAGTGTTCAATACCTGAATTGAATGCCTTTGGGTGGAGGTTGGAAGGCGGTTTGCACATGCATGGCATGCATTTTTTATCAGACTAGAAGAGTGCCATCTTCTGGAGAGGAACAATCCACAGCATCGCTGGCTATTGCACTATTTATTTCTTGACTTGATTATTGAAGATTGTGAAAAGTTTCATGATGAATGGAATGCCCATCCGATTTCAGGAGTAGCAGGAGGAGGGCATTCACCAAATGTGCGCAATTTAATTGTACCCTATATCAAATTGTTCATGTAATTATTATGTCAGGATCTCGCGTATATAGGAGAATTGCAGCATGGATTCTATGACGATGAATGTGAAGGACTCACACCTGAAGAAATCAATGCCTTTTATGGTTTTAGTGAAAGCAAAGAACCACAGGATAGCGATGAAGACAGTGATCGATCAGACGAGGAACAGGGAGATTATGAAGAAAGTGAGGCAGATATGGAACTAGACGAAAAAGGGTTTGAAGAGATACTTGATCTGGATCATGGCTTTGACATGAAGGTTCGTTTCTTTATGACATGATCAACATAAAATGACTTCTGGTTGAAGCGAATTGATGATAATATCCAACATGAAGCTATCCCTGTTCCGTCTGCGCATTGCCCATTCAATCATGAAGAGCTATTGCTATTTGAACAGGGTTTAAAATTATTAATGGATAGCGATGATCTTCCTCCTGGCTATGGAGTGACCCTGGCTGAATTAGGTGGTGATGGATTTGACGAACAGGAGGACATTAATATTGGTTTACAAAAAAAAGCCATTCTGATCTACCTACCAAGGTGCATTTGGAAGCCTCGAACGGAAATTTGGGCACAGGGACTTTTCGCAATGAATAGTATCTTGGCACTAGCACAAAGTTAATTGTATTTTTTTTATTGTCTAGACTCTGCATATAAACTTCAACTTCAGTTGAGGAGTTGCATCAAAGTCCCCCCCCATTCTCCTCATCATTCCTTTACCACGAAAACCTCTGTCTTCTTGCTCATCTCATGCACCATTCTGGGCGTAGCTCCAAAGGAAAGGGCAAAAGGTGCTCTAACTCAGTCCCAACCCCTTCTGAGGATGACCTCTTCACTGACCAGCCTCCTCCACGAAACAAGAGGCTCCGTATCAGCTCTCCAGAATGTGTGCAGCATGCCGCATTGGCCAAAATCATGGCAGGCACTTTAGCAAAAGGTCTAGCTGGCTTTGCTGCACTGGTCAATAATTTGAACCTCTCAGCTGCTCGTCAGGAAATGGTTCAGGGCATGCGCTCAAGTAGCTCCAAGGTCGGAAAGATGGCAGGAAAGACGGTATGATTATTTTATTTTATTAATATGCTAATATCTAATTTATTCTCCATTTAAGGAAGATATTTATCATATTGGAACAATCGTCTTCCTTGTGGTGGGAATAATGGCGGTATGAGCTATATTTTTTTTCTTAGATTATACTTTCTGATATATTTCGTTCTTCAAGAATGGCGATCTGGAGCAAGAAGATGTTTCAACCTTCCATCCTATCTATCGCCTCCAATCAGATGTCGACATATCTCCTGTGGCTCTCACCGGAATGCGTCAATCTGGTCTTTGCATCATGAAGGACTCTGGATTTGATTTCCATGCCAGTGAAACGTACTCAGCAGTTGAGGAGAAGCTTTGTGATCTCTTTCCCGGTCTTTTTGACTGGCTATCTGAAGCTGAACCAGACGATGCGGAAAATTCCCCTTGGCTTATATGTATGAAAACACCATATTCATGCAAGTCTCTTGTTGTCTATTCAGATGACCGGTGTCTCCCAAAAGGTTTCGACATCATCAATGCTTGTAAGCTCGCAAAAAGTAAAGTCGGTGTCCAAAACCAGGTGCTCTACCTGGGTAAGCTCTTCTATTGATCGATTTAATGCCATACATTTAAATTCACCATTATTACTTCAGTAACTCGGCATCCTGTTCCAATCAAAATCCTCAAGATGTGGCGTCCAAGTATCGCTCAGGCTTGTCCAAAAGCTTCAACTTTGAAGGCAAAGGAAAGCTCTGACATCGAAGACTTAAGCAGTGGCTCAAGCAACGAAGATGGGTCACCTAGTCCAAGATACTCTCTCAGGTTTCCACCACCCTCCCAACGTTACCTCGTTAGGAGTGAGGATGAAGTTGAGGACGACGTCATTACTATATCGGGTAAGCAATTGATTTGCACCTCAAAATTGATGATTCAAGTATATCCCTTGCACTTTAGATGAAGATCCAATTGAGGCAACCAACGCTGCCACTCAGGCCACTCCTCCTTGTGTCAATGACATCAAGGATACCTTCAATTCTTTGATGAATTTTGGTGATATGGAAAACCCCTGGATTTCTTAAGGTTGATTTACCATGCTTGCTACATAGATACTTTATCCCCACCGAGAGACGAACTTACCTTAACAATCATTTTACACACGACGATCGCATTCCCACTATGCTACATTCCTTATTTCCAAAATACATAATAGTTGCTTCAATATTCAGGGATATAAACAAGTCTAGTCTTGTTTTCCCAACGATAATTGCTTAGATCATATATTTGAATCCCCACCTGGAGGTGCCGAAGCTGCCAACAGTGGATCAATTACATAATGATGGCAAGCCGGCATTCCCAAAATGGGAGAAACCCAAAAATCTGCACATGAAAGACAATAAATCTCGGGGACTACTAAAATATGTTCGCGGGTTGAATAAATGTCTGGGGCAAAGCCAAATAGTTACGGGATCACCAAAATGTTTGCGGGGTCAGCATAAATATATGTGCACAAGCATAAAATGGTCTCACTATGTTAAAAAAATGTTTGCGCACTCAATTAAATGTACGGGGCAGACATAAATTATGTGCAGGGTACATGAAATATTTCCGCGTTACAACATATAATTTCCGGGGCTATGTAAAATATCTGCAGATTTTTTATACACTCCGACAGGCATATGCAGCTGTTGTCGCCATCATGATTCTCGTGCTTGCTGTCCTCCCGGGTCACCCATTGTATTTCACCACCCTGGCTGGAATCCTCACAAAATTCTATTCAAATTCAATGATGGTCATTCTCAATAACAGGATGAGAATAGGCGCCGATGCCCATCCCGAAACCAACAACACTGTTACCCACCTGCGCTCAGACAACCGAACTCATGGGATGGATGCTTTCGAACTTGGCAAGGGTGTTCTGATCACATGTGAGGAGATGGTCTTCCCTTGTGATCCCGGTAAGGTGGATGGAACCGGTTCCCAGATGAACAAATCCAGTTACATTGTATGATTTCATGCCTCTGGTATCTATTTCGGGATTTCTTTTGGTATATGTAATCCTCAATTGAAATGCTATTATTAATATTAAATTTTATCCCTAAACCTTGCAGCCTCAGTATCTCAAAGCTGTGGAATGCCGTCGGATTACTGTACCATTACAATCTTGCCACCTATCACGACCCAATAATATGACCTTGTTAAGTAAATTTTCATACCCGAATGATTCCGTTTAGTTCTCCATTACCCTTCTTGAAGAAACAGAAGCTCACATAGACTGTTCGCTGAATGTAACCGCTGTTATGTGAGTGGCAACAATTTTGCCTAATGAGGTCATTTGGATAGTCTCCAAACGGCGGCCACGAGATGAGAGGGTTGCAGTATACCATGTCATGGATGTTTCCTGTTCATTTACAGAGGTACCACTTACATAGGTCTAGTAGTCGTAGGTGTTATCCTCCATTAGATATGGGGTATGTAAAATCGTTGGTTGGCATGTATACATACTTTGAGAAAAATATTCAACCACAGATTTCAAGTTCAGACAAGAAGGCAGGATAGACAAAACATATCCATAGCCCCATTGCCGGTGACAAGCCAGTGAGAAATGCGAGGCAAAAAACTTGGTCTGTAAGAAAGACCATCTTTGACAAGATAGATAACATTGGAAGGAGGAAAAGACTACCTACAGCGCATGAGGAAGGTTATATACAGGCATGAACTTCCCAAGGCAGCAAGAATAAAGCACAAGCACAAAAGATGGGTTGTCGCGGATGCAGCGCGGATGGTCCGAGTCATGTGAATGACAATCAATTGAGATCCTGCCAGACCAAGCACTCGCCTACTGTTGTGTTTGGGTTCGCCAGGCATTCACAAACCAGACCACGAACATATCTCCCAATGGGTCTGACTTTCTGTCAGACAGGGCCAAATACTGTACTATTTTGATCGTTGGTAGTTGGTGACTTTTAGCCACCAACACGTGATTTTTGATGGTTATGTAAAGCAAACCAGTTCGCAATTTCGGGGGGCCATACAAGGTCCAACCAGGAGGTAATGCAGCAACCGACCAAAAACACAAGTTGTTTGAAGGACATATTTATTAAAGCTTATACAGTACAAGTATGAACAAGAAATCAAGTAATACACAGTACAGTACTTTATGCTACGCTGCATACACAGTGCAAGAGGCCTGCCATCATAAACGAGGGCGTCGGACACCGCCTCGGCGATATGCCATCTCCAATCCCTGTTTGTGGCAACCGGCTCAGGCTTCAGTGGTGTCCCTCTTGTTGCCAATCCTATTGTGATCGAGGCAGAGATGGTACAATGTGGTGGTGCTGATAATTGGCTGTCGAGGTTGAGGCGGGTGTCGCAGTTGAGGTGGCTCTCGAGGGGGGTCAGGATGGTGGTGGTGGTTGTGGCCCAAGTGAACGCAGCAAACGAACTGCTTGAATTTGGGTAGGTTACATAACGAAAATGGATCACGTGCTTGGTGGCTAGGTAACGTGTGAACATGTGACGCGTGATGGCGGATCAAGATGTGTATATCGAGGCCATCACCTGGATCACCAGGGAAAGTAAAAGTCGTACGGATACTTACGCGTATCCAGGTGGCCCCTCCGAGAGATGAGAAGACATCGTTAAGGGTAGTTACCGAACTGTGAGTGCTGGGTATGGGCTTTGGTACTTGTTTGGTACGATATGGGTTTTTGGGAAATCGCGGTATCGTGTCCGACGACATCCTGATTCTCTGCGCTGGTCATCATCTTTCTATTCACCCCCAGCTGCGCAAAAGTACATGTGCGAGGAGAGAGATATGTGGTTACACTGTAGGTGGTGCGTACAAGCAGCGCGGGGCAAGGTCTTCCAAGCGTTCAACTGGTATAAGTAACCAGGCTGCCTCTTCTCAACTACGGGTATCGTGCACACCAGCGCCAATGCTTTTCTCTTTTCTCAGTATCTTTCCCTCAAAGCATCTTAGCCGAACTTTTTACGTCGGAAAGGGGTAAACAAGTAGTTATTTCATGCATAGAAATATGAAAAACCTGTGGCTTTTGAGAAACAATAAGGTCACTACTTTATGTACAATCTATGATCGTGTATGACATACAGATATCATACGCCGCATGGCAAGTCGAGGAACGGCAGTGATGAGAGGCTCAATAGCCATGGGAATAGAATCTGGAGAACACAGCACCAACTGAAACTCGACGCTTCTCAGGGAAACGTATCCCGACGAGAAGATCTTGCAATTCATCCCATGGGTTCTTGTCTACACGGGCATCATCTTGAGAAAGCCGGATGGTGAGGTGTTGGAGATGTGCATGTGCAACGAGATGGAGAAGGGACTGGACGACCAGCTGTATCGGGGAATCATCATGCATATATGTGGATTTAGTGATCGTGAGGTCGAGCGAGCGTAGGTCGGAGGCGTATGTCCGCACTGTAGTCATTAGCGACTCCAAATCTAATTGATAATGGGTTGGTGATGTGGTCACCATAAGCTGAAAGGAACGACCGACCTGCATTGGAGGCATCGTCCAGGTCTCTCACTTCTAGATGCTGCAATGATTCACCAGTTTTGACCATGAACTGGTACCGGAAATTGAGGGAGCCGGGGTCAGGTACGAAAAATGCAGTTTTCGGGAGCGATGAGCTTGCTTAGACGAGTATTCATCGTGGTACATCAGGGGCACGAGTGCGATGAGACAAGGATACCCGGGGGAGGCGAGCCTGAGGAAAGGTGGGTGGTTAAGCTTTATGTAAGAGGAAAGATGCTTTTTTGGAAAGTCCGATTGTGGCGGGAATCGGATAATCACATGTGTACCGCGAAATATTTGGTAGTTTGAAAGAGAGATGATCTTGATGACGATAGAGAAATTGTATAGGTGAAGTATAAGAATAATCTGGGAAATTTTGAAATTATCCTAAATTTTACCATGGTTGATCTTTCGCTGTGATGGGTTTCACTGAAACATATGATTGAATAGTGTAAAATTTACGGAAAACAATCATATTTGCCATAGAAATGTGAGTCGTTGGTGGTACCGACGATCAATGATAAGTTGACAACCATTGATACTTCAGGCCTCAAACTTAATCTGATTGCCAATGGCCGGACGAACCGGCCTGGCTGGGAACCCATCCATGGATTCTTGAATCTTCTTGGGAGGAGGTCTGGATAAAGGAAGTAGATAATATAGTTATGTATACACCCGCCCATCGCGGCAGAGGGCCTCTTAGGTGGGTTTCTGCCCCACAAGGGACCGACCTCACATCTATTTTTAAACTGCTGCCTTAGGTGGTCTTTTCTTACTCACGCCTAACAAGAGTACGAAATATACAGAAAAGACTGGTACAAAGTGGGTTGGTCTCATGATCAGGATATACAATGAATTTTGCTAATGAATGTCCTCAAGCTCAAGTGCACTCCAGTTGGAATGAAGCAAGAAGGCACAATGCTCACGGGCGCTCACTGGAAAAATCCGTGAAATCACCGGGTCGTGGAAAGCATCATGTGCATTCCTGAAATTCGGAACACCACTACTTTCAGAAATTTTTCAGTCATCCTCCCCATTACTTAATACAAAAGAAATACTATCTACCCCACAATCACTATCAATGGATGCGAAGACAATGTTAGGAACACATGCGCTTTCTCCCACGATCCGAGCAGCTGATTTT
>Ga0307513_10003797_pt1 | contig 20358 bp, 17 predicted proteins | sample 15_EM_MG_FD_202174 | JGI IMG/M metagenome (GOLD analysis project Ga0307513, IMG submission 202174) | Populus trichocarpa ectomycorrhiza microbial communities from riparian zone in the Pacific Northwest, United States - 15_EM | ecosystem: Host-associated > Plants > Roots > Unclassified | place...
AACTTCAACACTAGATCTGCTGGAATGGAGATCACAATATTGTTTTTTTTTATGAATTTATTATGGTCTCATGATCTAGGTCACAATTTTAACAGGTTAGCCCAAGTTGACTTTGATTGTTTTTTTTATCTTGTTTTTAATTGATTTTTTTTTCCTGATTTCATCTTTCAATAATGGGTTGATTAGAAATTGAGTTTCATAATTTTTTTTGTTTACTTTCTATGGGATTGCCCTTATCTCATTACTCAGGTTGCAGGTTTGACATGTTAACTTAGGTTGACTCGGGTATTTTTTGTTCTTTTTTTAATTTAATATTTTTTTTAATTTCATCCTCTAATATAAGGTTAATTAGAAATTGACCTTCATAATTTATTTTGATTTGCTTTCTATAGAATTATCGCGGTCTCATGACTTGGGCTATATATTTGATAGGTTAACTCGAGTTGATCTAATATGTCATTGTCTCAATATTTTTTTAAGAAAAATAAGATCTAATATGTCATCGTATCAATATTTAAACAATATATCGTTAAATATGTATTTTATTTTGAGTTTATAATTAGATTTATTTTATTAAAAAGATAAATTAACAACACTTGATATTTTATTATGTTAAAAAAAAGTTAATCCAAACCAACCCACGTTGAAACATGTATCAATGAGCTTTTTTATATATCTATGGTACCATCTGACCATTAATAGAGATAGAAACTCCTTTCAAAGTTAAAAGTAATCATTTTTATTAAAATTGGACGAGAAAAACCTATCCCATTTCGTAAACCGGCCATCAAATTGGTATGAATTCATGCATGAATTAAATTGTTTCGGAATGCTCAAGCCCCCACTGAAATTGATCAAACAGGTTGAATCCGGTTGCATCAAATGGCGACACATCATTTCATTTACCCGGAGTGCCTGGCTCATGACCTGTCCTTGGGCTCGGGAATTGAACGGGTCAACCTGTAAGTTAATGAACTGACTCGAGTTTATTAAGTTTTTTAATTGGATAATATTATTTCGGATAAAATTAAAAAAATAAAAAAGTCATTGTGTTGGTCGGGTTAGGTCATCAACTTGGCTTTAAACAGTTTAAAAACAAACGTGGCTTGAGTAAGGTCTTGAATTGACAAGGCATTAATGATTTACCCTTGAAAGAAAAATAAAACTTGCTTTTCTTACATTTGATAAAAAAAAAAGTCAAATAAAACTTGGTTTGATAAAGATTCGAACATGTGAGCACATGCCATCTAGCAATTCACGCTCTTGTGCCGCGTGGCTCAAACAGACACACACTATATTTCAATTTTTATTATTTTATTCGACCTGTTGATCAACTCCTTGAAATATGTGAATTATGATATGTTATAATATAATTATGCAAAATATTATACGGTACTATGGATTTGAATTTTTGGTTTTATGTTTTAAAAATGTTTTTTTACAAAATTAAAATTAATTTTTTTAACATTTTTAAATTATTTTGATGGATTGATATTAAAAATAAAATTTAAAAAATAAAAAAAATATTTAAAAAATAATCACTACATATCTTTTTTTTCTTCAAATCAGTATAATTCAATTAGAAGAAGCAATGCCATTATGTATATAGTTTATGTTGCTAAGAAATCAATACCTCGCCCATTACAGCAATTTATCATGTCCCCTTGCTAAATTGCTACGAGTTTATTTCAAGTGCGGTGTGATTTAATTAAAATTGTAATTTATCTTAATTATAGTTTTAAAGAATTTGATTAATCAATATATATACTCTTGTATAAATTCTACAAAACATTATCTCTTAAAATCTTGATTAAAAACAAAATTATAATTTATATATTTTTTTTAAAACTGCAACTACAATATTAAATACATAAACTACATGCTAAACTAGACCACTATGTCACCTTGTGCTTCATTCATTTAAGAGTTAACCAGCTTTTTAACCTGCATTGCGATAAGAATAAGAGTTTTTATATATATATAAAAAATAGATATATAAGTTTTATTAATAACTTTTTATACATAAAAAAAAAATTAAGATCAAATCAAAAAGTTTATGCAAACTTCTAATTAAATAAATCAATAAAATATTTGTATAAATAAGTTAAAAAAAATTAAAAAATAAATACAAATCAAATATCTCTTGAAATCTTGGTTATAAAAAAACTATAATTTATATATTTTCTTAAACCTACATTTTCAAACCACAACTACAATAAAAAGCGCCAACTTGTTCTTTTTTCGTTTAGAGTTAAATAGTTTTTTAACTTGCATTTTGCCGCAAGTAAGAGTTTTTTTTTTTTTTTTTAAAAAAAGGGATATATAGACTTTATCAACAAGTTTTTACACATAAATTTTTTTTAAGTACAAAGTAAAAAGCTTATGCAAATATTTAATTAAATAAATCAATTAAATATAAAAATATTAAAAAATAAAATAAAAAAAGATAATTTTAGAAAAAATTATAAAAAACAAAAAAAAACCATGTAGAGAAACACTGTAGCAATCAACAATATTTTAAAGAAAAAAAATTATAAAACGAAATTTTTAACCAGTTTAATATTAAAAAAATAAAATTGACAAAAAACAATTTTGAGATAAAAAAATAAAAAAAAAGAAAAAAGAGAAAAAAAAAGAAAAAGATTAAAGTAAAAAAAAGAACAAAAAAGTGAGAAAAAAAAGAAAAAAAGGGGAAAAAAAGAAAAAGTACGAAAAAAAGTGAAAAAAAATAGAAAAGTTAAAAAAAGAAGAAAAATAAATACATTATGAATTACTGTTATAATTCACAATATATTAAATTTAAATAAATAGTGAATTCCTCGCACCCATTAACTTATTAGTTAATATCCACACACAATGCCAGCACCAACAATTAACAATCATGTATTTAATAATATCTATGTACAGTGTTGCACTAACAAGCAACAACCATGTGGATTGCGGAATCGAAGGCCATATACAGTCATTGCAAAAACGACAGCCACTCCACAATAGTGATTGGTTCGGCTGTCAATCACTTACATAAATGATTTGTAGGCCATAATTGAGGACGAAGGACAGCTGCCATGAACCCTCCCCTTATTATGATTATAAATCGAAACAAGCTACCGACACCATATTATTTGTTTAGCAACATTTAATTCGATAATAACTCTTCTAAATACCTGGCAATTTATTTTCAACTATGACTTCTTTCACAATTCTTTTTGTTTTAAATAAATAAACAAATAATGATGAAATGATGGGTTGGGCCTCATTAGAGTCAACATCGCTTTTATCTGCCAGGCTCCTTCAAAAGCACTTTGCCATGCATTAACCTTGAGTTTCATGTTGTTTTGGGCTTGCAATTTAGACGCCCGTAGGTTTTAAGTTTCTTCTGGGCCTGGTCACTGCCCTTAGATATAGCTCTAGCACTTTAGGTGATTCTTAGCCCAAGAAATATAATAAAAATAGATAGGGCAAATGGACCTCCATAGTTCTTGTAGAAACTATGTTTTGTGTATAGTAGTTCTTGCATCCAATAATTTGACCGTTATATTAGATTAATCTTTATATAATTAAAGTTTATTTTATTAAAAAGACATTAGTAATGTCTAATTTTTTAAAACATTAAAAAAATTAATCTAATCTGTAGAGCGTGACAATAATCTAGTAACTACTATAAAACCTAAGAAAATCCTATAAAACCCCTCGGCTCCTTTAATCAAGGTCCTAACAGCATGGCTTTTAATAATGAAGGACTGAGTTAGAAGCTCGTGCCGAAATTAAGTATCAATGAGCTCAAAAAAAATCCTGCGGTTTAAAAAAAAAAAAAAAAAAAAAAAAAACCAACAAAGTCAAGAACAGAAGAGAAGAGAGAAACATGAAGCAGTTGAGTTGATCAACGGTTCAGAAACAGAGGAAAAAAATGGAGAAAGTAATGAACATAATAAAGCCAAAGCCAAATCCACAGCAACAACTCAGAGATTGGCAGCGCAGGCTACGCCAAGAGTGCCGCAACATCGAGCGTCAAATCCGAGGCAATCTCTTATTTTCTTCTATTTTTTAGGTCATTCTTTTTTATTTTAAGATTTCTGGTTTGATTTTCGTCCGATGGATCTGGGTTTTTATTTTTATGTTAACGGGTATTCTTTATTTTGGCCTAACTTTAATGGGTGTGTTCTTTTCTTTTCTTTTCTTGATGGATCCTTTTTAGATATACAGAGAGAAGAGAAAACTGTACAAAAAGCAATTAGAGATGCTGCTAAAAGAAATGATATGGTCTCAGCCAAGGTGTTACTTTTGTTATCAAATAAATTCCTTTTTATTGATCAATTTGCTAAGCACTCTTTGGAATTTTCAACATTTATTTATTTATTTATTTGACAAAGTTAGAATTTTTATTGGAGTTTTCTTTGATTGATTTAGTATATAACTTGATGTTAACTTTCCACTTTAATTGCTATTCTTCTGCTGTTAATGTAATTAAGAATTATTGTTATGAATGATATCATGTTTTGTGTTTTATTCTATCCAGGCACTTGCCAAGGAAATTGTGATGTCTAGAAGAACAGTAAACCGTCTTTATGAAAATAAGGCACAGATGAATTCAATATCAATGCATCTTGGAGAAAGTGTCGGTATGATTATTCATTATCACTTCTTCTTTTTTACTTTGTACTTTGCAAATGTGGATAACCATTGCTTTGTGTTGTTTATGTACTGCCATAAGTCTCTGAATTTAGGCAGCGTCATTGCTTATATTTATCTCTACAAGTTATCTCGATTATAGAAACAACTTTGACACACATTCAGACACAATTGACGAGAGGGATGGTTAAGCGAGGAGGTGCCTTTCAGATAGTTTGTGTTAACTTAGAGTTCATAACGGTTTAGAATTCTTTAGAAATCATAACTTGAAGAAAAAATTTCATACCTTTTGTTGCAAAGTTTTATGGACAAAAGAGAATAAATGCATTTTTGAATAATCTGGCTTTTGTCTGGATGTTAAGGCAGATGAATCATAAATGTGAAGAAACGAATACCAGAAGAAAAGTTGAATGCATTCACTAGTAAATATATGCAATAATGGTCATCAGCATGCAATCCTATAATTTATCTTTGGGGAGTAAGTATGACATTTCCAAAAATGTTATCCATGTGAAAAAGTAGTACATATTTCATTGATTTATAGATTGAAGGATCTGCAAGGTCCTAAATAAATTTTTGGAGGTAGTCATTGTTGAGAAATGATGTATTAATTTATCGTGAAATGAGAATAATGGCTGTTGAGCTGATTGGGAGACAAATTTTGACTATGGTTTGAAATCCTATTGTGATCTATTCATAACACAAACAAGCACATAGAATATGGTTCAACACTTCAAATACAATCTGGACTTACTGCTATTCCTGCATCTCAAAGGTGTTGTTCTGTCTTCATAAGTACTTTATATACACAGTTTGTTGTTTAAGTTCCTGAATTTTGATTTTCTTGTGAAGTACAATTGATCAAACCATTTGGCTTTTTTTTGTGTGTGCTGTCAGTCACTTTGATATTTCTCAAGTGGTATGATATGAGACACCGGTTAGGTTACTTGGTGTAAATATAGCTTAGGAAGAAACTAGATGAAATATATAAGAGAATTCTGGGAGTAAATCCTCTTTTAATTCTCGTTTGCTTCTAAGAAACTTGTAGAAGCATGTATTTCTTACAATGGAACGCAAATACAGCCATTGAGAGTGATTGTTGGTAGTATGAACTTCTGATTATGAGTTCAGAGGTGCCTTCCGATCGTTATTCTCACTTTGCTGGAGAGTTAAGGTTGTAATGTGATTTGAACCCTACCCTTGTTGCCATAAGAACCAAAAAGAAACCATAATTATTGTGAGTGAGATATTTGTACTTTGGCTCAAAGTAACAGAAGTATGTTTGGAAAAACAGAGTCAACCATCTATCCAAGATGTAAGGGGACCAATCAATCCTTTTTCCCATAAATAAATTCAGGTTTTCAAACAACACTTTAATTTCAAGTAAGAAGATGATGGTTTTCATCAGCTGGCTATTCATCAAGTGTGTTATTGAAGCAAGTTATATAATACTTGGAAAAATGTATGCGCAGTTGATTGCCATGTTGAGTAGGATGAACGTGTGTGTATGTTGTCTACTTTCTGATTTATTTTCTTGTTCATTACCTTTGTTTCAGTTGGAATGAGCTTTGATAGTTTATTTGAATTTCCTGGTATCATTCTTTTTTGGTTGATTTTGCAGCGATTGCCCGTACAGTGGGCCATTTGTCCAAGAGTGCTGAGGTTATGAAGCTTGTCAATGATCTCATGAAGGCTCCAGATGTGGCTGTTACGATGCAAGAGTTCAGCAAAGAAATGACCAAGGTTCATTTGATTGTTCTGCTATATGAACTGATAATCTAAGAAATGTGAACCTTGGAAGAAAGTGGAAATTTATCATGCATTGCATTTACTGCAGATCTTCAAGGAGTGCATCAACATTTCCTGCCTTCATTCTAGGCATTTTTGATCTAATATGGCAGGAAAATTGGGATAATCTTTGTTTAATATGTTGTGGCTTCTTCATGCACTTGAGCTTATTATATATGTATGGATGTTGCCAACTGAAGAAAATCTTTCTAAATTGACGTTATCATTGGTTGCCTCCATACAAACTAAACTACCTAACAACTAATAGATATTTGTATTTTGTGCTATACTTTTAAAATAAGAGCTCTCGTTCTTGTTTGTGGTTTGCAGGCAGGGGTGATTGAGGAGTTTGTGAACGATGCCCTTGACAGTGCGCTGGATTCGGAGGATATGGAAGAGGAGATTGAAGAAGAAGTTGACAAGGTATTGACTGCTATAGCTGGCGAGACTGCTGCAGAGCTACCAGCAGCAGTCAGGAAGGAGAGAGTGAAGCAATCTGCTCAGATGGAAGAGGTTTGTGTGGCATATTTATGTTTTCTTTATTTTCTTTTCTTTGATGCCTTGAAGCACAAGAATATAAAATACCCTTCTGGATTGTTTTTAGGAAGAAGCTATAGCTGAGGGTGTTGATGATGAGGGAGAACTTGAAGAAATAAGGGCACGACTTGCCAGCGTTAGATCATAAATCAAAGTGTTATGCCCCTTCATCTGTCCCAGGTATTATTAGAGAAGGATGGTGAACTCATTAACTTGAAGGCTGCCTTAAGTCAGAATGAAATTGCAGTTGGTGCAACACAGTTTTACTTTGAAAATGGTACATGGGATAAAATGCATGTTTTATCTTAAAAGCAGCCCTTTTCTATCTACTTAAGCTATCAAATGTATTTGTACCATATTGAACTGAAGGCACTGTTTGTAGTGCCATTCATACGCCTTGTACAGAAGATAAAAGAGTTATGCTGTGGGATGGAAATAAATCATGTTATGGAATTAGCCAACACAATCTTTTAGATTCAAAGCTTACAGTAGATAAGAGTTGGTATTTGAACTGGTCTGATTTCAAATTTTAGCAATGATCATATATTTGATACCTGTTTTCTTCAGTAAAGATGCCAGAGTGTTACCTTCCATCATTCCATGTGTCCACAATGGACCTATGATTTTTATTTCTGCAATTTCATGTAGTTTGTTTGCCACTTCGTATTTTCAATTTACATGATCTACAGTCAAACTGTTTGTAATGGGTCTGTGCACGCAAGCATTGTTATGCATGTGCCTGCCTGGTTGACGTGCATTGAAAATATGCCGTCATGCATGTGCCTGCCTAATAGATGTGCATTGAAAATATTAGTGACTTGCGTGAAAGAAGCCAATCTGCAACCCGCGTGAGCTTTCGAAATTGCCTACAGTTTTGCAAACGCAAGTACGGTGCTCGTGTTTGTGTTGGAAACTGTTAGGAAAAGAAGCCAAGTCACTCCCAGAAATTGCATAAGAAAGCAAAGAACCTTTTGTTACCTCATCTGCACAACTACCTTTCGTTTCTGTCATCTTTGTTTGCTGAGGGCACTTTATAATATTTTTGTTGTTACATCCATGGTTCCGAAGTTTTTTAGTCATCAGCAGACTGCTTTTCTCAGTGAAGGGGCCATTTGGAATTTCTAAAAAAATGAATTTTTTTTGTTTAAAATTATTATTTTTGTATGTTTTTGGATCGTTTTGCTGTGCTGATGTTAAAAATAATTTTAAAAAATAAAAAAAATATTATTTTGATATTTTCAAAAAATACTTTGAAAAATAATCGTTATTACATTTATGAAAGCCGTAAAATCTCATGCTGCTTCGAACGGAATACTCATCTCATGCTTGCATATGCTTATAAGCGGGTAAGGTTTGTCAAATTTTAATATCTACACTATTTTGTAATGGAATATAGGCTCCAGCCATCTGTAAACTGCAGAACTCATTTACCATCAATTGATTGAATGTAAAAGATGGAGCTCATCCGTCTGAAAGAGGGGCTTGAATCACCGGACTCCATGCTCCATAAACTCTTTACATATCTGTCTTGTCTTTACAGTTAAGTATGTTGGTATTAAAATAGGTTCAAAACTCTATCAGAAGATGCCATTCCTGACTCATTTCAGGTCACAACACTGTCCTTATAAAAAAGATAAAATCTTGGACGTTGAGTGAAGTCTAATGCTTTTCATTACTTTCTGTATAGATGCTTGTTGCCTTGTGCAGAGACCATGACCATGAAGTCTAATGCTTTTCATTACTTTCTGTATAGCTGCTCGTTGCCTTGTGCAGAGACTATGACCATGACACCAACTTAATTCATTAACTTTCCAGGTTACTGATGATATCTTGCACGCAAGATAATCCCTCTAGCTCCTCTCACCACTCTTCTGCAACCAACCCCGCTTTCTTTTTAGTAAAGCAACTTAACCGCAAAAGGAACAATTGCTTGAGATACAACGTGCTCCTTGGAATAAGGACAATAACTTCCTTGCTTTCTTCCTCTGTTTTTGGCATGATGAAGATAAGCAGACATTTTAAGGTTAAGACATGCATTCTTAGTTGGGCTGACAGACACGATCTAGATAAACCACTAGAGATGTGGCTTACCTTTCAAGGTAAGGCATGCGATTGCAAGCCATATATTTTCACAAACTCTACCTGTGAAATACACATCCAATTTCACATGTAGCCTACTTCAAACTCTACATGGGAGGACCATAGTAAATAAACGTCCAATTTTAATTATTCCTTAGTGAATAGTACTAAAATTTGCGTACTGCACAAATAATTTTCTTTCTTTCTTTAACACAAGGCCTAATGAGTGTTGGCTAACATTTTAGCGAAAATCCCAGATCTTAAAAACCTCCTCGAGAACACTTACTCAAATAATTTGAACTTCAAATATAGCAATTTAGCATTCCATAAAAAAAAAAATATATATTTTTATTAGTAATGCTAATTAAAATAAATCTAAATTAGATTAAGCTGCTATTTAATCTAATTTCCAAACATATCAAATCCTAAATAAGAATAAAGTGTTGAGCAGCCTAAGCCATGTATGGCTAATTTTATCCCAATTTATCATATGGAAATAATATGATTATGATTAGGGTCAAGGCATGAATTATTTGTTCCAGTTGTGCTAGTTATAAAATCTGAACTCACCTAGCTGGTTGACTTGGGACCTAGCCGATTCAGGTTTTGGATTGGTTTGGTTTGAAAAAAAATAAGGTAAAGAATTGATCCAGTTTGACCTAATAAAAAACTCAGGTTGACCAGTGACGTGGTGAATCCGAGATAAAACTTGGGATAAAATTGATATAAATATAATGAAAGATAATCAAGTTTGTTACAAGTCAAAACCTCAAATACAAAGAAAACCATAACTATGGTAAGACTCTTAAAATATTTAATTTTATTCAATCATGTATCGATGCTAAAATACTAAAATACTTAATTTTATTCAATCATGTATCGATGCAAAAATACTATTACAATCCTTTATATAGAAAAAAAAAACTAGAAAAAAAATAAAAAAACTATTATCTTTAAATAGAAAAAAAAACTAGAAAAACTAGAAAAACATAATAATACAGAATAGAAAAATAATTTTTTTAATCAACTCAGGTTGACCCTCGATTCAAGAACCCGGCTCTATTGTAGATCGATACTTGAACTAGGTTTTACAACTATACTTTCCGTATTGATATATGTGACAATTAGCATATGCCATTAATCAATATGGACCGGCCAAGCACAACAAAGTATATTATATTTAATTTGTGTTTGAATAAGTATCTTGTGCGCTGATTGTTTAACCAATTTATTTTAATATATTAACATTGAAAATTGAATAATAGACAAACTAGATTCAAGATAACAGATCGCATCAACCAAATAATGATATTATAAGATGCATTATTATACACGAACTTGATATTTTTTTTTATCCGGGTATCCTCACACCCTTTTAAAGGATGAGATTAGTCCGGTTCGGAGTTCGTGGCTGCCCCTCCCAATAAATACGCTTCCTGAGAATTGAATTTGTATTTTTATTCTTGCAAAGATATAGTAGTGTATTAACCGCTAGACTAATACTTAATTGATATAAACAAACTTGTCATATGAATTATCGTATTAAGATTAATTATTATAAATGCAATAGAGCACATGGGAGTCAAAAAGGTTTAACTCATTGATGCGTTGAATCCCATTACTATAATTAGTTCATGTACTGCGAGCCACAGTATTTTTTTTTTTTTGATAAATTACAGCATGAATAACTTAATATTTTTGATACATACTATGTACATATCCCATAAATTCTGAATGATAAAATTGCATCATTAATGACTTCATATTTCTCTGATACATTCTATGGACGTATCCCATAAGATATACAATTGATGCTTCAAGAAAAGGAAAGGGGAAAACAAAAGAAGAAAATAATAGAAAAAGAGGGAGGCGTGCCAACAATACAAGATTCTATTAATATAACTAGAAAATGGGCAAAAATTATGACATTAACTCTCTGGTCTTTCACACACAAACCCTTTGTAGTTTGGTCCGAATTAACTATTTAAATCCTCATGGTTTGATACCAAATTCATTCATGTTCCATTGTTCTCGTTAGCCATGGCATCGACTTATTCTTACATGTTTTTTTCTTTTTTTCTTTTTCTCCTCATCACTTCACAATTCTCATATGCTAGATATCCCAAGGGCCAGCTTGACTTGTCTGCCAGCTTCCTGCCAAGACTACATGCAGAAACGCAGATAAGAGGGCTTAATTTGTTCCCTAAGCATGCCATCAACGTACCTGCCTTTGATGATAATGAACTGTTAGGCACTTCTTCTCCAAGTATTGTTGAGAAACAATTCCAATTCCATCTTCTTGGTAACCCAGGGCCTTCTGTTCAAGAGTTTGGCCATTATGCTGGGTACTACCGCCTTTCCCATACTAAAGCTGCAAGGTAATTCAGAGCTGCATGTATTTTTTTGATCGTTATTATGCCTGATGCAGTAAATTAATGAAGACTTGATGCATATGCACGGAGATTTTCAGCCAAGTTATGTAATCATGTGCTGCTTGTTATTTGCAGGATGTTCTACTACTTCTTCGAATCGCGGACTAACAAGAATGATCCTGTTGTCATATGGTTGACAGGAGGGCCAGGATGTAGCAGTGAATTGGCATTGTTTTATGAAAATGGTCCTTTCAATATTGCAAACAACCTGTCTCTTTCATGGAATGACTACGGTTGGGACAAGGTAATTGCAGTACTGCTTTTACTTTTCTGATGACCTTGATTTCAATTTCCTCTGATACATGATAATTATGCCTCCAGCATAAACAAGTTTTCTGTAACCATTGATCTTTGGCAGGCATCAAATATTATATTCGTTGACCAGCCTACTGGAACTGGCTTTAGTTATACGACAGAGGAGACTGACATTCGCCACGACGAAACTGGAGTCAGCAATGACTTGTATGACTTCTTGCAGGTCAGATTACTTTCATTTACTGTCCTCCTTTTCATTTCATTATTTGTCAACATATGAAGTTCTACGTTAATGATTTGATATTCACATCATCTTTCTCTCTCTCTCTCTCTCTGATTCTGTAGGCATTTTTCAAAGAGCATCCTCAGTTGACGAAAAATGATTTTTACATAACTGGAGAATCTTATGCTGGGCACTACATTCCAGCATTAGCTTCTCGGGTTCACCAAGGAAACAAAAAGAAAGAAGGAATTCATATAAACCTCAAGGTATGCACCCAATGCCCTCAAATCATGCTTGTTTTATAGCTGTTTCATAACTGCTGAATTGGTTTCTACTGTTTCTAACCGCTAAAACTTGTTTGATAGGGTTTTGCCATTGGCAATGGTCTAACTCAACCTGACGTTCAGTATAAAGCATACACTGATTATGCTTTGGACAACAAGTTAATCGAAAAACCTGATTACGATAGCATTAACGAGATGATCCCAGACTGCGAACGAGCAATCAAAGTTTGTGGTATCTTTTCTTACTTTGGTTTCATTTCACCTAGTAGTGATTTAACAAACCGAAGTGGCACCCGAATTACCAGTACCTGGTTTTATTATATATTGAACTGAAAACTCCCTTTCCAGGAACTGATGGTGTTTCTACTTGTGAGGATGCATTTGACGTTTGCAACAACATATTTCAGAGCATCTTGCAAGTTGCTGGCAATATAAACGTAAGGAAGCACAACCTCCACTACATCTTTTTCTCTCTAAACAATCAACCTAGCAACACTAATGATGGATCAAGGGAACAGGAAAGCATTTTTTATGTAAATGTGAGTTTGTGAACTCTGTTGTCTGCAGTACTATGATATTAGAAAGACATGCGAGGGCAGTCTATGCTACGATTTCTCAAACATGGAGACATTCCTGAACCAGAAAACAGTAAGGGATGCTCTAGGCGTAGGAGATATTGAATTTGTTTCCTGCAGCAGCGTGGTGTATGATGCCATGACAAGAGACTGGATGAGAAATCTTGCAGTAGGAGTTCCTGCTCTCCTAGAGGATGGTATCAAGGTGCTTATTTATGCTGGAGAGGAGGATTTGATATGCAACTGGCTGGGTAAGTCTACATGGTATAACAAACTAATTAACCCTGTTTTTTATCAGTGACAGCAGTATCATGCTTGTTGTTTGCCAGGAAATTCAAGGTGGGTAAATGGCTTGGCATGGTCTGGCCAGAAAGACTTCGGAGCAGCTCCAACAGTTCCATTCGTTGTTGAAGGCAGAGAAGCAGGACAGCTGAAAAGTCACGGTCCTCTCAGTTTCCTAAAGGTAATCTCCCCCGTTGTTTTTCTCTGTTGTTTCTGTGTATGCTGTGATGATATTTAATTCTTACTCAAGAAACTTTGATCACCTATAACTACCAGGTTCACAATGCTGGTCACATGGTTCCAATGGATCAGCCAAAAGCTGCATTACAAATGCTGAAGAGCTGGATGCAAGGAAAGCTTGCCGTGACTGGCACTAAAGATTGGATTGCTCCCCAGTAATTTGCCTTCACTGCCTTGGCATTCTCAAGCATTGTCTCACACCCATGGTTTTCAGCAATGATGTTTTGTGCATTTCTCCAATGATAGATTCTGCTAATCTCAATATTCATGTTCTCAACTCCAGAACAGATACAAAATAAAAGACACATACAATTTTCACTTATATGTCTTCAGTGTGAGCTCAATGGGTTTGGTACTGGTAATCATTTGTAGACCATGAATCAAATCAAATCAAAACCAATTTAAAAGAAATCAATTTGAACAACTTGACAGCATTGATATCACCCATTTATGATATACGAGACCGGGAAATATAAGCATTACTGTATGTAAAGAGAAATATAGTCTGTTACATAAGTGATTGGCAGGCACTTCTCCCAGAGAATGACGATTTCAAGTAAGTTAGGCTGAGCTCTACCCAGTTTATTACTCAAACAATTGATACCCTAAAAAGATATCCTTGAATGCTTAAGACCTGGAATGCATAGCTTAAGACTGTAGTGTCTCTTGATACACACCCCGCAGCCAATTTACCACTAACAATAAGCAATTATTTTCTTCAGTAGAAAGGAGCCTCGGTGCCTTTGATTTCTCAAGTGTCGTAAACAGAACTCAGAAGCAAAACAAATTATCATTTTAAACCATGTATCCAACCCACAAGACCTCCTCGCCACAAACTACTCTTTTAAGGAAAATTGGCTAGAATGTTTACAGCAAAACAGATGGCATTGTCAATCCAATGATGAATGGATAAAAGAATCAAGAAGTTGCTGGTTTTACCCCATAGAATTCCTTCAATGATTCAATTGCTGGCTTGAAACCAGACCTCAAAGGTACAATAGAGACAGCTCGCAAGTGTTGTGCATTACCATTCTTTGGTTTGGACAAAGTCATTCTACACATCTCTCCTTCCAAAATTTTAGCAGCATTGGAAGCTGCATAAAGCCAGGCACACATCCCATCATTGGAATCTGCATTAAAAAAAAAAGACAAAAATTACAAGAAAATTTTGTTTTCTTTTTTTCTTTTACCAGCGAAAGGGTGAAGCTTGGAAAAGTGAAAGAAGTCATCAGCAGAGCAGCCAAACAAGACTCTAGCAGCCCTATCAAAGCACATGACATTAAGCACCTTGGTATCCGTGGCTATGGAAACCTGCCCAGAAAACAGAAATCATAAACAGATTCTAGCGACCCTTTATTCCATTATGAAACTTTTGGCAAACTAAATGGTGGGGTAGTAGAAACTTACAAGGACACGAAAGAGGCGCTTGGAAGAGGAGGAGGCGGTATTGTTGTGGCAGAATTTGCAAAGGGCATTGAGAGTATCAGGAAGAGTTCTCTCGCAGAGTGAGCAGGCTCTGTAAGAGAGACTGTTGGCGTAGTCCATGCCTATCACTGTACACATTACTGTTGTTGCCTTCTCATACTCCTCCATTGATTCGCTTCCTCAAAGATAGCTATTTTCTTCCTTCCTTTTTGTCTTTCTTTCTTTGTTTTCCGTTCTCCCTCGTTTGGTTGTGCCGTTCTCTGAAGGGAAAAAAAGAAGGATAACTTTCATTTTACCCCCTAAATTTATGGATTTTATCAAGCTCTTTCAAAAGGTTTTTTTTTTAGTCACCTACCCTTCAATTTCTTCCAAAAGTATAGATAGTTATCGATTTGACTTTTTAAATAAAATTTTCACATCATTCGATTTTAAGACATACACTAAAAAATTGATTTTAAAAGCAATTTTTCATAAGAAAAAAAAATATAAAATTCAATCAGTTGAAGATATATATTGATGAGAGATACAAATTGTTTTGTCACAATGTCTAACGAAGACATCAAACTAGAATTTCTTGGAAATTTGGTATGGGTCAAGTTTGATAATAACCCGCGAGATTCCATTTTATTTACGAATTTGTTTTCCAATCAGATGGGGTTCCATGGAATTAATCAACCAACTCTTAACAATGGAGTTTTCGATTCTCCATCGTCTACAAGTTGGGTTTGTAGGTGCTAGTTAGGATAAATCCTCACTAATATAACCCAATTTATCTTTTTCGAAGATGTACATCTTCACAATTTAGAACCATAAAGAATATATGATATCGTTTAGTTTAATATCAATCTAGGCAGTTGAGTAGTCTGGTGTTTGAGTTTGTATTTGAGAAAGGATTTAGTCTATTTTTGAGGTGATATTATTTAGGGTTTTTGGTATGTCTATGATCTCCATTACAGAAAGATATGAGATATTTTTAAGATTTATAGCAGGATCTTTGCTCTAATACCATGTTAAATCAGATCAGCGAGCCTAATGAGCCTTAAAGACTTAGTCTTTCCATTGATACATTATATTGTATGATTATATATAACAAAAAAACATGTATGATTATACACAACAGAAAACATATCTCAACATTTAGTATGTAGATTTTTCAGGCTACTATTTAAAAATTAATACAAATAGAGCTCATGTTAACATGATATCTTCTTTTAAGTATGAAGATTTGTTGTTTTGATTATGTAATCCATGAAAAATGTTAGAGAGAATATTTGGTGTGGGAAAGCCCTTGAATCCTAAGAAAATCAACCCTCGGTGTTTTCAATTCATGTTTTAATTAGGAGGCATGTTTGTTCTTTGATTTGTGAGATGTACCATTAATATGATAATATAGGGTTCTTATGATCTAGGGATACTTTATTTAATTTAGAAATAGATGATTTGGAGACTAAAAGTTCACTACTGTAGGGTTTCTCTGTGCATTAATTTAAATGGAGCATGTTAGATCTCCTTGATTATATAGAAGATGTAACGTCTCATCTCCATTTTTTGAAAACTGAAGTTCATGAGAAGGGGAACTTGTAAACCCAAACAGTTTCATCTGATTTGATAAATCATGAGCTTGTCATCTAACACAAGGTGGAAAAGATGTGAACAGCTAAAAAAACTCATGATAAATCACAAGCTGCCATCCATCCCTCTAACATAGAGCAGTAACACACGTTATTCTCTCTATCCATCGTGATATCCTTAATTAAACGGCTGGTTATCAATTGTAAAGCTTAAAGTCTCCAAGTCTCCACTAATTGATCAAGGCTCTGCCTAGGGATCTTAAATGGGGAAGAGGAAAGGGAAGCTTAGAGCATCCTAGCAGATGAGTAGTAGCAACCTTGAAAATTAGTACAGCGAAAATGAAGAGGACAGCCTCCTGAATCCATAAATCACTCAAAAAGATTAATGATGTAAACATCATAGTCCATAAATCATTGATCACCAAAGTTCTCAACTAAATTAGCAGAGGTAAACATCTCATCATATGCAGCCAATCCTGCTTAACATAATTTTGGTTCAAAATTGACCAACTTAGACATAAACACCAGAAGCAAGTAGCAGGAACAAGGACCCAAAACCCTGCACCAGCGACATCAGAGATCAGATTGAGCAATGAACCAGAATTAACAATAACAAATCAGAAGGTGATGGGGGGAGTAACAAACATAACAAATCATACCAGAAATAAGGAGGCAATTGCTCCTGTTGTAAGCTCCTTTGCCAAACTGCGATTTCTCCTAGAAGAGGTCGCTTCGTAACTGCATAAACCACACTTGTATAACATCGGAAACGAGACGGCACATGATGGTACACAAACAGATCTTTTCATAGTTCGTCAACAGCATGATTAAACAAAATAGCAGATCTTTTCATAATTCATCAACAACATGTTTAAATTTAAATAAAATACTCTTTGTTCTAGAAAAGAAAACGAAATGCCTGCTCCATAGAGTGTTAATCTTTGTTATTACAGTATATTAAGTATGCCGATGATGTTTGTAATAATTAATCTGAAGCAAATTTTGGTGGTATTATCTCATGGAAAACCTAAATAGAAGATTAAAATGTGAGGAACAAATCAAATTAAGGCCTCGTTTGTTTGCTTGCCGAAAAGTTCCATGGAGGAAAACGTTTTCCTAATAATAACAAAAAGCCTTAATTTTTAAGCTGTGACTAGGAACCATTTCCATTGACTAACTTTCCTAAAATTCAACGTGGGAAAATCTAGAAAAAGTCGTTTCCAGAAACCATTCTATGAAAAACAAATACAAAAAAGCGCTAAATTAAAATCACAAATCACCTTGACTGGTAATTGAATTTTTTTGGGCAAATTACATCACATGTAGATCTGATCTAGTGGAGGAAAGGAACTGCTAATGAAGCAAAAGCACAACAATAATTCCAGCAACAATTCATTTCAGCATAGCTTAGCTTACATGAAGAAGGAAGCAGTGACAATAAGGCCGATGGCCAGCATGAAGACTGCTAGGGTTGGGTACCATGCCACCGGGACTGGACTCGATATTGCTGCTGCCTTTGAACCCTTCATTTCAATAAGAAAAGAAAAAAGAAAAAATCAAGAAGCAGAACAACTACGTAAATCAATCCAATTCTCAGCTATTAAAATAAAAAAAATAATAGCAATTGATCTTCTACCATTGACTTGGATCAGTGCTGTTTGTTTTGAGAGATGTTTTGTTCACTTGACGACACCCCCAGACTTCTCTGCTCTGCTTGAATGCTTGGTATCATAAAATTAAAAGTAGTAATGAAGGGAGGGACTGCGGACTTCGCCTTTGGGCCGATATCCAGTTGGGTGTAGCCGTTTCTTTTTAATGCGATGGCCCAGGATAGTTGGACGTGCTTCCTTAGTCCAGCCCGTTTTAATATTGGAGAAGAGATTAGCACTAAGAATTGGGATACTATTGTTTTTTTTTTTTTTACTATGGCCTATTTATTTATCGGAAAGTATTTATTTCATGAAAAGTGAATTTAATGGAAAGTTTATTCCTTTTCTAATAAGAGGAAAATGTTTTCCTAGCAAAAATGTTTATTTTTTAAATTGAGAGGCTTTAGAAATGCATATGTCCATTGATTTCCCAACCCAACCCCCAGAAATTAAAAGAATAATTATTAAAAATTTACCCATGGTCAATTTAATATTCCATGTAAGTGTGTGATGAACTGAAAACCTCCGGATTTCTCATGATAATTTTACTTTTAAAAGTGACTGTTTATCTGTGAATGCATCCATGAATCTTATATAAATGAGACCCTGTTTGTTTGCTGAAAAGTAATTTTCTTTTAAAAAATAAATTCTACAAAAGTGAATTTCGAGAAAATAAATTATTTTTCGATGTTTAATAGTGTAATGAAAAATATAATTTGAACAAATCTTATAAATTAAAAATTTGAATAAGAATGAAATTAAAAAATATATAATTTTATAAATTATTTTAAATAAAAATAGTTGTTTATCGTGAATATTATATAAATAAATGACTTGCGTGTTAAATGAATGAAGCCTACAAGTAGTGGGCTCGAAATGTTTGAAGCAAAGCTGAGAACTGAGATGGGCTATGAGCTGCGGGCCTTTGTGTAAAATGAAAACTCCACGTTTGATGCTTCTGCAAATGGGTGCGGCTGCTTCAATTCCATTACATATGGAGAGCATCATTCGTACTAAACTGCATGTCGTTTTTTGAATGAATTCTTTTAAAAAGTGAAGACTATTTCTTTTCTTTGATTGAAAACAACGTTGAACATGCAATTCAAAGAATTTTGATATATTTAAAAAGGTCTTTATCATGTGTTTGAGGGTAAAATAATCTTTGTTATGGGAAAATTTTGGTGTTCTAAAATTGATTGGGGGCAGGACAAATAATTTGCGTTTGGATTGTACAGTGAATTTACAACACTACCCTTAAAAGAAATCAATTTTTGAATTTCTACTTAGGGATAGTTTTGTATTTTCAATTAAAAATATACAATAAAATAACACTTTTACTCTTAGAATAAAAAAACTAACAAGAAAATGGAGGGCCTTTTCATTATTTTTAATATTGTTGTAGACTAAAAAGACCTTGGTGACCTTGATGTCAAATTCTTACTAAATTGTCCGGAATCAATTTGCAAATAATATTTATTATCCATGAAAAACACGATTTTATCCTCGCTAATAAGATAATTATTTTTCTGTAGAAAAAGGAAAAGAAGTTAAAAGACTACAAATCCCGGTGTTTTCCTTACCATCCACGGCGCACCACATTGCACAACCCTCCTCTTTTTTTTTTTTTTTTAATATAATAATTAATAATTAATTAATATAAAAAACAAAGCACGAATCATCCTAAGGTTGATTGTCTTGCTCTTATTTTGTCTGATACACTTTCGCCATCTGTTGCATCATCATCAAGACAGCAACAGCGAGACTGATGTTTGTCCGTCTTTAGTCCCTCCTCGAATCCCAGTCGAGACTTGTTTGACTTTTGTTCTTGTTTGTTGCATGGTGAAGCCCCTCTTTTTTTCTGAAATTGCCTTTTGGTCCTCATCTGTTTTGGTTTTCTCGAGGCTAGCGACGACCTTTTCCAAAGATTTTTTCCCCATTTTTTTTTTATATATTCGATAATGATGACTGGAAGAGGTTCCAGTACTGTACTTGAGCATGATCTGAATACTTCATCAAGTCCATAAATAGTTCTCATGGTATAAAACTCTATAAATTGATGCTACCATAGATATATTAACATGTCAAAAAAACCTATCTTGTGTTTTTTAGTTGTCTTTTTTTTTTTTTGGGTTTGAATTTGACATGTACTGTATTACTTTAGGTTTTAATTTTGGAAATCTCATCATGGAAAATGGAAAGATTGAATCCGAAAAATGAGATGTGAAGCTTACTCTTCCCAAGTCATATGATTTGTTGACAAAAGTTAATTAAAATATGCCTTTGGTCATTTGATGTGATGTGATGATGATTTGTATCATGTTTAGCCTATAAAGTTTAGAATTATTTTTGAGAATTAATAAAATAACACGGTTTGAAAAATAATTAATTT
>Ga0307513_10003798_pt1 | contig 20358 bp, 19 predicted proteins | sample 15_EM_MG_FD_202174 | JGI IMG/M metagenome (GOLD analysis project Ga0307513, IMG submission 202174) | Populus trichocarpa ectomycorrhiza microbial communities from riparian zone in the Pacific Northwest, United States - 15_EM | ecosystem: Host-associated > Plants > Roots > Unclassified | place...
CTCGCAAGTGCATAGTCATGTGAGAACTATGAGTCAAGTAACGTCATAGTGTGAAATCCAACATACCCTATGACTCATAAGTATGAGTCATGTGAAATCTGCCTTGCTTAGTCACGATTTGTGACATGGCCCCGGGGCCTGTGACTGGGAGTGCTCGGAGCGCGTATATTTTAAAACAGAACCTTTTGAAGCTCCTGACTCCTGGTGGATTTTATTTACTGACATACAAGCATCGTGAAGGCCAGCAAGATAGCCCTGCCCCCACAGAGAATAGGTGCCCGTATTTGGATGTGCTATTTTGTGAACCATGGGTGCAAAGTGTGCGATCGTGGGTTCTCATGGCATGAATGAGTTTCTGCCCGGCAGTGTTGAGGTACTTGTGTTGCAACGCCGGGTACCAGCCCCCGGTCACGTAATTATGACCCCGGTGGATACCATAGGTGTGGATCCATGCTTAGGGTATCATAATGGGATACTCGGTGTTTCTCCTCACTGGCTCGCTCGCCGGTGCCAGTTGTTGGAATTAGGCTTTCGGATATGTACTGTCTACATATTAGAGTACGACAAAGTCGGTCATTAGACCTTGGTTCCAGCCTTTTACTTTTCAAGCTGGACTTACTGCATTTGGTTTTTCCCCTCATGTTACCGCCCAATCTGTCGACTGGTTATGTAATTTTGTTCTCACTTGTTTTTCTCCTGTCTTCCAAATTGGTTCCTTATTATCTTTCCTACTGCGGATATATGTTGCTGTTTCGCTGTATAAATAGTAGGCCTTCCTGGCCCTCTGAGATCAAATGAAGTTCCGAAGTATCTCTTGTACACACATGTTTCCGGTATACGGCTTGACAATTGAACCGTTTTTCAATACCAGTTATTAGTAAGCACCCGAGTGAGCATGCATGATGTTTCGAAAAGACACGCACCTCACACACGTGTGCTCGTACTCGTACTCGAGTACACGTACAAGTATTTTTGTCACACAAAAGTTTCTGCAAATAGAATCTTACCATCGCCATATCTCTCACGTGAGATCTTTTGTTTCGTCTTGGTCTATCTATCTATCTATCATATCGTGACCCTCCCATTTTTGGATTCTTCGCAAGCGAGATATTCTCCCGGGTGTACCTACCAAGAGCGGATGTTTCTTTTCTAGCCTACCTAATTCTATCAGAATAAACTATTCGGGAAACATCCTCGAAACTGGGAGCGTGTTCTTGTTAGGGTCCGATGGGGATGGGAATACTTTCTATTCTCGAGTTTAACTTTGTCCCTCTTCTTCTTCTCCTGAAGTAGATAGCCTAGCCTCATGCTGTCGAATTGAGAAGGCTGAGGGTTACTGTTTGAGATGACCGCGCTCCCGGATTTATCTTTTGCTTGGCGTTGCCTCATTTTTTTATATTATATTTTTTTTTGTTCCAATTTTCATTTATTCGGGAAGACAAAAGAAGGAAGAGGGGAGGACGGGAAGGCCCTATTGGGAGAGGTAAGTATGATAAAGTACTCGAGTACAGTGCCAGTAGAGCAGAAAAGGGTGGGGTGGGCTTGTTGGTCTCCCTGCATTCAGTACCTCACTGTTGCCTCGCATCCTTCATCTTCATAGCAGCTCACTCGCCCACTGTTGCACAAAAGAGTTGATATTTCAAATGGGACCCGGCTGATTACGCCTGGTTTGAAATCTACAAGAGTTTCCCGAAAGCATTCCACATACCCGTGCATACTAGAGACAGTTGTTCCTTTTTTTCTTTCTTTTTTCCCTTTCCTTCTCGAAGCCCCGGGACAGCACCGCCCTACTCCACAGACCCCAGCATACGGAAATACATTTACTCTACGCTACAAAAATGGAAAGAAGATACAAATGGGAGATCCCCCCCTCTTGCGAGGTCCAAAGTGTTATGCTTCTTCCTGTAGGGATAAATTTAAGGCCTGGCCCAAACGGTAGGTGTCCCAACCCATCCATCTCTATCGTCAGGCCCTTTAAGGGAGTTATAGATTGACACGGCACTTGAAAGGTGGACCCGTTTAGAAATCTGCCGGAACGGACAACCCCCCCACACCCTTCCTAGTTATCTTTTCCTAAATAAACTATCCGTGCATATGGTCACCTTCAATTTCTGCCTTATTTTCCCTTTCTATGGTATTGTGCTGAGTTGGAATGGATATCACATGTTGTTACTACCGGTATTATTGTGTTCCGTTTTGGGGATTACTTACATATTATACATGCTTGCTGATACCAGTTGTGGATTTAGTGAGCTACCCTGTATCTCTCCTACGGGTAAACTATGATGATTACGCTGTAGGCGGGTATTGTACATTTATTTGTAAATAAATCAAGTTTGACTTGTTGGGTTCTTGTAAGCTTCTCATAAAGAGGGGTTCTATCACATACATGCGGGGAGGTAGCTGTGGCTGATGGGTAGGGCCGGGTAATCGGTCAGCCAGGTATTGTCAGGTGCTCGTCTCTTCATACCGGTAGTGTGCGGTACCGTAGTGGGAAAACACCTGTTAGGGTATGTAGCTTACCTTACGAGCCCCCGCTCCGGTTGCAATATAAGTTTTTGAAACTCTCAGAGACAACTGCCGAAGAGGCGAAACTTCGGAGGACATGATGGAAACAAAGAAATGAAGAACATCGGAATATAGTGATCGAATTTATCTAGCTTGACCTTGTCATGTTTACGACTACCGGTAGGTTGCTGTACCGGTACAGTACTCGAGTATCGCACTGACTTGCTGGTAAAAAAACTTTTCAAGGCGAACAACACCGAGGACAAAAAGGGGGTGGTAAGTTGCTCCTCCGAAAGAGTAAAACAGAGGCAAAACGAAAGAGGTAAGAACCTGCGATATGATACAGGGGGGATAAACTTAATCCCACTTCAAAACCGGATCCCGACCGGGCTCAAAATCCTTACCGAAGAGAATGCCGTAAACCCCGGATGTCACTCTGAGGAGGAGGTGGAGGAGTTTCTGGAGTTCGTTCGTTCGTCTACCTTACTGTAGGTGGCAGAGCTCGCGACGAAAGCCCCTGATTGATCTGGCTGGCGGTTTGATTTGGGAGGTGGCATATATACGTATAATAACTGGGACATGTACTGTACTGAGTATGGTGCAGTACACGCGGATAGTAGAGAACATCTCGGAAAAATTGGGGAAAAGAGTGGCTCTGTATGAATACGACAACACACACAAGTACTCGTACTGCGCGCAGTGCTTACACGGTGAGTAGGTATAACCACCAGTGATGTACTTGTAAATCCTTCGTTTGCGGTTCTTCGCGTACTGTATGTTTCGCTCGTCCCCGGGTTTCAGATTTGGGCCCACATTTTCTTTCTCTCACTTTTTTTTTTAGGGTGGTCGCATGCATGCATGATGCATACAAACCGGGTGTGGTAAAGGGATGGATGGAGGACCCCCGGGGTGAACCGTGGATTTTCCTCGGGGTGGAGGTTCCGGTTGAAAGGGAGAAGGGGGGTAAGGGGAGAAAGGAAAAAGCTTGGGTTGTGTTTTGTGTCCGAATTGTGTGGTTTCGCTAGTACCTGACTAGTTTGGGGAGAGGGGGAGAGGAGGAGAGAAAGATTGTTTGTTTTGTGGGGGATTGAGCGATGGTGTCCGGATGGGGAATTTTGCGGAGAAAGGGTAGCTCTAACCCGTACGGTGGGGGTAGTACTGTGGTGAGAGGAATGTAGTACCGTAATTTGATGAGCGGAACCCTTCTTGATAGACTACGAGTACTGTGCCCCTTACCTTGCCTTACCTGACCCATTTCTTACCTTAACTTGCCTGAATTGGATAGTTTGTGGAACACTCATGGCCGTTACAGTGAATGAGGAGTGGCATCCTTAGCTGATGGTAAACTGTCGATCCCCACCTTCCCCCTACCCGCCATCCAGGCCAGGGCTGCTTTTGGGACATAAGCTATTGTACTCATGCATACATTAGTTGATCCACATCTGCAGCAGCAGAGCACGTACATACATAACTAGATCTATCATTACTGTACTTGAGTAGTCCCAACCAATCGACGCCCGATGTGCTCTACTTTTTCTTTTCGAACTATCTTAACCCCGTTTGGACTGGTATCCTCTGGGGTGAGCGATGCCGTTTGTACTCCCCTTTCCCTGCCTTCCGCTCCTTCTTTCTGCATGCACATGGCCTTGTTCCATGGAAGGGCTCGGCCGTCCATCAATTCAGATCAACCTGTGTTCCATACCGACGAATCTATTCCACGGAGATACGACGTAGCCTATCTCGCAGGCCCGCTCACCCGCAGTGATCCACCGGGGGATCTGAAGCATGGAAGCATTAAAGAAGGAAAGAGAAGAAGAGAAGTGGAGATCGTTTATGGAAGTTGTAGCCATTAACCCAACCTTGTGCCCCATTTCCCATTTCTCAACTGGGCCTCTTGCACTGCCCGTAGCAGTCGAGCATAGTAGAGTAAGGTGGGGTAGGTGTGCTAGATACTGTTAACTCCCTAGTCTGAGGGCGTAAGGACAAGACGGATTTATTAGGTAAATCCGCACCTGGGCCGTTTTCTTGTGGCGTAAACTTTGATTTTTTTGATAGACTTGGTTGAATTTAGTTGTGGGGGGGCTTCCCTCGGCATTATATACTGTAGTTTTCTCTTGAATCTATCTAGCACCGGTGCAAGCATGGTACTATTAGTAGTTCTACAGTACGTAAAATCCCTCACCCTGAGCTTTAACTCAGCTTCATGAAACGTAATGCGGGATACAACCTCCAACCATTCCCCCCCCTTTCCCATTTGCAAAATCTTACCCCCACTGCCGAGAACTAGCTAGACCATATCCTGCTGATTTCCGTGCAAATCCCGGAACCGAGATCTTGGCCAAGAGGACAGCATCAGAAGATAAACGAGCCCGGGAGAAAGGGGAAGGGGGTTGGACCAAATGTAACTTAAGAGAGATCCACACCTACAGCATGTAGACAATCCACTAGTTTAGCCAAATAAATGACTTTTGGCCACCACCGCACTCACGGATATTGAACACTGCAGCAAAGTCTCTCGAGATCCACTACTGAATCTCACCCAGCCCGAATGAGTTTAGTTTGACAAGTTAACGGAATTGGGAATATCCGTTGATAAGACCCAACTGTCCTGAGCACTGATCTTATACTGTGTGAGGGAAGCGCTAATCCTTCTTAGGAGCCCTTGTCTTGGAATCTGGGGCTACAGGACTGACGGAGATGGTGGATTTCAGCAGATTTTACTGTAGTTAAAAAGAAATACTTGTAAGCCGTTTGTGATATGTATTTCCTCTCACCGCTTTCCGGTTTCGAATTAGCTTGATTTTGGTGTTTTCGTGCCTTTGTCTGCCTGTCTGTCCGTTAGACTACCATTCCATCGGAGGCCGTAATGGATTGTTGTATGGATAGATAAAGTGTCGGCACGTGCGTCACTGGTGGTTAGAATAGTACAGTCCCCAACCGGGGCATGACGAAAACCAGCGGGTCGCGAAGAGGGGTATATGGTAAGCAAAAAGGAAATTCCCCAAAATAAGGTGGCAAAAAAATAGCTGTTGCTGGCCCTGGTTGGGGACTGTGCTGTAGTATCAATATGCATGGAGGAGTGCAAGTGCATCTTTACCATGCTATTAAGTTGGGCCATTTTTCAATATTATTTGCGGCCTGTGTGTTATGAGTTTTGTTTGGTGGGGGTTTGGATTTGTTAGAGGATCACTGGCCTGCTGTTCGGCGGTCTGCACAGGGTTCGCTGGTGGAAGTCGTAGGGTGTGCAAGGGCCCTTTCCTGTGGCCTACTAGTAGGACCATACAAGGTGAACACACTCGCGCCCTGCTATTCCGGACGGCCAAAATACGAAGAATATGTCTGGCACAGAGAGTGATCCGGGGCAACAGGTCAGGCTTTGGTGCAAAGAAATCTAGAACTTATTGAGATCCGCGCGAGACAGCGAGGTATCCAGATTATAGAGATTCGGGGCAGCGGGATATGAGTGTGCCTCTTTTTGTTTGTTTAGTCTCGGACTCACTCGCTTGGCTTTACCGGACCAACTTGAGACATGCTCGAGGGGGAGGGTTGGGGAGGGAGCACAAAAGAAAGTTGCAGTCATTGTCGCTCACTCGGATGTCGCTTGGCTACATATTTGCTGGCCCCCCTACTCGCCAAAGGGCGTAGAATTTATCACTACTCACTCCTCTCATATACCGTGTAATCCCTTACTTACACAGAGCGCTTAATCGCACACACTCACCGCACCTGAGTGCATGACGAGTACACATACGAGCAACACTTATCTCCCATGATGCAGCTGGCACAGTAAAGTAAGTCCAATATGAGTTAAGTGATCACTACAATAGTGGACCCCCCTGTAATGGCCCCCTTCCTAGTGAAAATGAGCAGTTATTCCGAGCGGATGGCCAAGGTGTTTGAATTCCTCATGCAAATTTCTCTCGTGAAATGAATTATGCTAGCTGATGAATTCAAGTTGATTTTTTTCTTCAGCTGTTGGACCCCTACCACCTCCAAATTCGATCGGATATGAGAAACAGCTGGTGACCAACTAACCGGGTTTGCATATGTCTGGCTAAAGCCATGGTCGTGCCGTGAGGGATAGAGATTCAAGCATTGGGAGTCCTAGGGATGGTGCAGAAACTTGTGGCAGCATTGCCAGTGGACATCGGGTCCCTTCTTGGCGCACCCGGGAAACTCAGAATATTTCGCCAATTTCATATGGGAATAACAGGATCGACGGTGGCATAACTCATAGTTCCGAATTCGAGCTAAACATCCCAGGCCTGCCCTGGTTGGCGCCATTTCATACCACATGACCTGTAATATGCGAGGTAATCTGATGTCGCTTCTATTACTCTCCCACTCTCTGTTTAAAATTCTTTACCGCTGCTTACTCATGGCCTCGGATTGGCTTTAGGCCATTGTCCCTAGCTACCTGTTGCCACTGACGGACAAAACAGAACTTGATACCTCGCCTTCGTTATTCCTGGTGAAACTGTGCTAGAGAAGGGAAAAAAGGGGAGAAAAGGAGGAAGTAGGAAGGTGAACGCGGTTGAAGTGGAAACTGAACCTATATGGGTCAGTCGGAATTGCACCATTTTTATACATTCACCGAATATAGTAAGTGTCTTCCTCCCTGTAGATTGGCCAGGGCATCGGTACATGAACTCCCTGGCTGACTGTCAGATGCCGCTGAAACACGCCTTGCGTGTTGTTTTGTGTCTTTCGTGGATTTGAATTTTTCTAGAGTGAAGTTCGGTTAGGAGAAATATATGGGGAAGGGTCTTTTTTTTTGGGTTAGTCTAGAATGTGTGATTATTCCTACAATGGTGAAGGAGCTATATTGGTCCAGGAGCGTTATTCTGGCCGGAGTGACTTTGTTTCCTTCTTTCCTTGTGTTCTTCGACAAGAGGTAAAGAAGGGAAGTGGGATGAAGATGTGGAAATCCTTGTTTCTTGATGGCCTCATGAAAGAGGGGATTGCACATGCTGTCTACTGCTGTGATCGAATTTCAAGGGTTGAGTGGGGGAGGGGGTATCCGCAAGCCAGATCCTTGTGTTTGGGCTTGGGGATGTTCGGTATGTTGTCGATTATTTTTCGCCAGATTGGAACTATGAGGCTTATTACGCAATTGACATAAAGATGGCTGTATTGAGTAGGAATCGTAAGGGGACGATATCCCGGCTACAGAGAAGAAGGCAAATCAGCAACCAATTCCTCCTGGTGGTCAAGTCTGGTTAGACCCAGATGATATCAATTCTTTTCGTCGGAAGGTAGAAAAGAGTGAAAGGATGAGAGCAAAGAAAGAGGGGTCAGAAAAGTCAATTATACTGAAAAGCGCCCAGTTGCCCGACGTATGGCATGGTGCCGGAAGGGGAAATAGCTAGAGCAAATCTTTATCTCCCCACTGAGCGAGAAGGACCCTTGGCTTCTGGGAGATGCTTGATGACAAGCGCTAAGGAAGAGGAGGACTCTGCATCTTCACTGTAGTAGGGGAGTTAAAAGACGGGAAAGGCGGAAGAACTGGAGCTGGGGGTGGCTATCTAAGTTAGGCAATAAATGAGAAGGAGCCTGAGAAGAGGGAGAGGAAGGTGAGGGGGTGAGGGTGAAAATGGGGAAATTTGCTCAGAATCGGATGCTGCTACACTAGATCCATTTCTCGCACCTTAGACTTGATCCCCACCTCTTTCTTGGTTTTTATATACAGTATCTCAATTTCTTTCCCTGAAGATCACCGGGGCGGCGAATTTATAATTGCCTCACTGCCTGTGCTAAGTCCGTCCACTAACCACGTTGCTCGTAGCGGTGAAGCTTACAGTGTTCCCCGATTCCCTGTTCTTTGCTGACTCCTGGATGTTAGAGTGTTGCAGAGAAACCTCAGTCAACTATGATACCAAGAAATGCCAACCTAGCGCTGGGGCAGCAAACCTTTGACGAGACATGAACAGAACCAGGAAATTTCTTTATTGTGGGGTTTGCCCTGACCCCTGAGGCCCAATTGAATGGTAGAATTCACTATTAGTTGAGAATTTTTCCTTTTTCTCCTTGATCTACCCCACAGAGCCCCTCCGCCCCGTTACATCCTCATTAAGATATATAGTGATCCTTACTCTAGCCTAGCAAATGGTGTATAATGAGCCTCCTACAAGTCACCATATTGTGTCATATCGCACCACACACTACGTGCACTTCTTGTCTGAGCCGACCCTAGGTTCGAGTGACCGATGGTGACCTGACTCCGCAGGGGAGCCAATGACCTGGTTAAAATGGGCGAGGAAAGCCAGATGCGCTCAACCTATCATATTTTTGAGTCTCCGGAATTGTGTGATGCAAGTTAGCACACCATGAGGCACCTGTATCGCAGTAAAAAGAAGTCGTAGGTAAATAAAGACAATGTCATAGTAACATTCATGCTGTAGCGAAAACAGTAAACAAATGGCTCCATTGGCAAATAGAAAATTACAATCTTCTTTTCAGAAAACCACTATCTAGAGTCACTGACGGAAAGAAGGCAATAAGTGTCTACAATATCCAACAGAAGGCGGGCAAGGGGGGGAGGGAGGTGTGTAGACGCCCTGTAGTCAATCACAATCCTCTTCACAGCCTCTGAAAACATCCATAACATCCATAGCTCCTTTACCACCATTCTACAAGCTTGCCACCGTCAAGTCACCTTTATCTAAACTGTCATTTACCTGCAAACAATTTTCTCCACTCCCAACTCTACTGCTCTTGTGAGCGACAGTGAAGGAACAGAAAGTGCCCCGCCCTTACCTACTCCTCCCCCAAACCATGCCGGCAAGCACCTACTACCATACCATTAGCGACGCCTACCAATCCAAGGCTACCCAGCTGTCCATTTGGAATGCCTTTTCGGGGCAGAGGTAGTTTTTCCTTTTCTTCTTTCAAGGGAATGTTTTTCTTGGTTTTCTACCCCTCCTGCGGTATTTAATGTTCTTGAATCTCCCTTTTATATTCTAGTAGGCTCACATCTGCGCTTTCTTTGTTTCCAGCTTTTGTTTCATAACATTATATATCTCACTCTTCCAGCATTAGAATTAGATGACTTACATACCTATAAATATGGCAGTAATCGGGGTAGTTCACCGTCCTGCATCTGTGCACCGTCCCGCTTGGCGGTGCAGTATCAACTCTACTCGTAGTATTATAGTTTTCCGATTAAGCTATCGCTATTGAGGGCTAGGGGTCGGGTAGGGGCTGAACGCTAAAGCTGCCCCTCAGGTATTAATGAATATGACCGCTCATGTCAGCAGGGTAATATATCGCGGACTACAGCGCACTAGGTTACCGTATTCTGTCATATTTTATGGTTACCCATACTGCGGAGCCTAGTGTTAGTAGGTGGAAATTCTTGAAGCCTCCACCGCCTTTGTATTTCCTTGGCATGGGGATGATTTGGAAGAGATTGTCGCACAACAAGCCGCATCTCCCCTATTCTTCAGTCCTACTCACAGAAAGTTTATAGGCTCCCTCTATCGCCGTATAGGTCGCTCTAGTATTTCTACATTCACCCGAAATTTCGAAGAGAATATCATGGCACAAATATCGGTTAACGTGCGCGGCGGAAATGTTAACTCCGGCAACATAACAAATAGCTTCAACAAATACTTCTGTATGTCCGACGAGGATGCGCTGATTATGCGCTGGCTCTCGCCACTAGAGCCGAATAATAGACATCAAAGTGTGCGCACCGACCGATTCGACGGTGTAGGGGATTGGTTTTTGGAAACAAGCGAGTTTCGGGAGTGGAGGGATAGTGAGGGTGGAGCTGACGGGGCCGTCTTATTCAGCTCCGGGAATCCGGGAGTGGGAAAGACATATCTGAGGTAAGAGGTGGGATTCTCTGAAAGAGGCGAGCACAGCTGACCGCGAGAAATGCTAGTTCCTTGGTGATCGATAGGTTGTGCGATCAGGCGGGGGATGAAGATGTCGCGGTTACAGGCCTTTACTGCGACTTCCTTGCTCAGCAAGAGCAGACAGTCACCAATATGATTGGAGCTATTCTGAAGCAGCTAGTGGGCAGGGGAGATATCCCGAAGGAAGTACGCGAGGCGTTTCAAAAGGCGAAAAAGGAATTTGGTGGGAGAGGGCTACTACTTGCTGAGATGATGGGAATGTTGAGGATCGCTCTTGCTTCGTTGTCCCAAGTCTTCATCTGTATTGATGCACTCGACGAATGCCTACCGAAGCATCTGCCACAACTCCTTGAGTCACTGAGAGATATCGTTCGGGAGTCGCCTAGGACGAGAATATTCCTCACCGGGAGACCCCATGTCGCGGGGGCAATTCAAAGATACTTCACCAAGGTGGTCGTGATACCGGTCAGTCCTAACACGAACGATATCAGGAATTACCTAGAGATGAAGTTAGACAGGGATGACGAGCCAGAGGCGATGGACAATGATTTACGGGCGGATATTGTGAAAGTTATTCTGGACAAGATGTCTGATATGTGCGTAGGAGAATTTGACCTTCCCACCCTATGAACGATGTATATTTACGAAAAATTATGTGCAGATTCCTCCTTGTTTCGCTAAACATCGAGGCTATTCTAGGAGAAGTGACAATTGGTCGGAGAAGAAAGAAACTCGAGAAAACGACACAAGGGCACGGGTTGAGTGATGCCTACACAGCAACTCTAACGCGACTGAAAGCGCAAAAGGGACACAAATCATTGCTCGGACTGAAAGCCCTGATGTGGGTTTTGTATTCGGGACGGCCATTACGAACCCAGGAGCTCTGTCACGCCTTGGGAGTGGAAATAGGATCTGCAGATCTGGATCCGGGGGACGTTCCTACGCTACGGACACTTCTAGCATCTTGTCTGGGTCTTGTCACGGTCGAGGCATCTTCGTCCACAGTCCGACTGGTGCACTTTACTCTTCAGGAGCATCTCTTAAGTGATCCGACCCTATTCCACAGTCCTCACTCAGAAATTGCCGAGGTTTGCTTGACATACCTCAATTTTGGATGTATCCGGGATCTTTCGCCAACCCTTCACAGGGCCCCCGAAACAACACCACTTCTAGAATATGCTTCTGTTTACTGGGGGGGGCATGCAAGAAAGGGAATGACGGAAAATATCAAAATACTTGCACTGAGGCTTCTCGATAGATTTGATGAGCACATATCAGCCCAGCTACTGTTATTGCGCTATATTAAAGATAGAGGCCACGGCCCTTATTTTGGTAGGGTGGGAAGACCTACGGGATTTACGGGACTCCACGGAGTAGCATTTCTCGGGATTGTGGGCATAGTTTCTACTGTATTGGAGATGAAGGAATGGGAAGTTAATGCACACGATTGCGTGGGGATGACGGCTCTCACCTGGGCATCTGGAAGAGGGCATGAGGAGGTTGTAAAGATTCTTTTGGGGCGAGAGGACGTCAATCCCGACCAGCCAGACACCGAATATGGCCGAACACCACTCTTGTGGGCGGCGAAAAGAGAGCATGAAGGGGTAGTAAAGATGCTTTTGGAACGAGAGGACGTCAATCCCAACCAGGCAGACCCTGGATATGGCCAAACGCTACTCTCGTGGGCGGCTGAGAGAGGGCATGAGGGGGTAGTAAAGATGCTTTTGGAACGAGAGGACGTCAACCCCAACCAGGCAGACACTCAATATGGCCAAACGCCACTCTTGTGGGCGGCTGAGAGAGGGCATGAGGCGGTAGTAAAGATTCTTTTGGAACGAGAGGACGTCAATCCCAACCAGCCAGACACTATATATGACCGAACGCCACTCTTGTGGGCGGCTGAGAGGGGACATAAGGGGGTAGTAAAAATGCTTTTGGAACGAGCGGACGTCAACCCCAACCAAGCAGACACCCGATATTACCGAACGCCACTCTTCTGGGCGGTCGAGAGAGGGCATGAGGGGGTAGTAATGATGCTTTTGGAACGAGAGGACGTCAATCCCAACCTGGCAGACACTGAATATGGCCGAACTCCACTCTCGTGGGCGGCTGGGGACGGGTTTGAGGGAATAGTAAACATGCTTTTGGAACGAGCGGACGTCAAGCCCAACCAGGCAGACACTGAATATGGCAAAACACCACTCTTGCGGGCGGCTGGGAGCGGGTATGAGGGAATAGTAAAAATGCTTTTGGGACGAGCGGATGTCAATCCCAACCAGCCAGACACTAAATCTGGCCGAACGCCACTCTTGCGGGCGGCCAAGAAAGGGCATGATGGAGTAGTCAAGTTGCTTTTGGAACGAGAAGACGTCAATCTCAACCAAGCAGACACTGAATACGGCGGAACACCACTCTCGTGGGCGGCTTGGAGAGGGCATGAGGAGGTAGCAAAGATGCTTTTAGAACGAGAGGACGTCAATCCCAACCTGGCAGACACCAAATATGGCCGAACGCCACTCTCGTGGGCGGCTGGGGGTGGGTTTGAGGGAATAGTAAGCATGCTTTTGGAACGAGCGGACGTCAATCCCAACCAAGCAGACACTGAATATGGAAAAACGCCACTCTTGCGGGCGGTTATGAAAGGGCATGAGAGGGTAGTACAGTTGCTTTTGGAACGAGCGGACGTCAATCCCAACGGGGCAGCCACCAAATATGGCCGAACGCCACTCTTGTGGGCGGCTGGGAGAGGACATGAGGGGATAGTAAAGATGCTTTTGGAACGAGAGGACGTCAATCCTGACCAGGTAGACACTGAATATGGCGGAACGCCGCTCTCGTGGGCGGCTGGGAGCGGGCATGAGGGGGTAGTAAAGATTCTTTTGGGACGAGAGGACGTCAATACCAACAAGGCAGCCACCAAATATGGCCGAACGCCACTCTTGTGGGCGGCTGGGAGCGGGCATGAGGGGGTAGTAAAGATACTTTTGGAACGAGACGACGTCGATCCCAACCAGCCAGACACTAAATATGGCCGAACGCCACTCTCGTTGGCGGCCGAGAACGGGCATGAGGGGATGGTAAAGATGCTTTTGGGACGAGAGGACGTCAATCTCAACAAGGTAGACACCAAATATGGCCAAACACCACTCTTGTGGGCGGCTAAGAGCCGGCATGAGGGGGTAGTAAATATGCTTTTGGAACGAGAGGACGTCAATCCCAACAAAGCAGACACCAAATATGGCCAAACGCCACTCTTGTGGGCGGCTGAGAAAGGGCATGAGAGAGTAGTAAGTATGCTTTTGGAACGAGAGGACGTCAATCCCAACCAGGCTGACACCGGATATGGCAAAACGCCACTCTCGTGGGCGGCTGAGAGTGGGCATGAAGGGGTAATAAAAATGCTTTTGGAACGAGAGGACGTCAATCCCAACCAGGCAGACACCTTTTGTGACCTAACGCCACTCTCGTGGGCGGCTGAGAGCGGGCATGAGGGGGTAGTAAAGATGCTTTTGGAACGAGAGGAGGTCAATCCCAACCAGGCAGACACCGGATATGGCAAAACGCCACTCCTGCGAGCGGTCAAAAAAGGGCATGGGGGGGTAGTAAAGATGCTTTTGGAACGAGAGGACGTCAATCCCAACCAGGCAGACACCGAATATGGCAAAACGCCACTCTTGTCGGCGGCTGATAAAGGGCATGAGGGGGTAGTAAAAATGCTTTTGGAACGATGGGACGTCAATCCCAACCAGGCAGACACTAAATATGGCCAAACGCCGCTCTTGTGGGCGGCTCAGAAAGGGCACGAGGGGGTAGTAAGGATCCTTTTGGAACGAGCGGACGTCAATTCCAACCAGGCAGACACTAAATATGGCCAAACGCCACTCTTGTGGGCGGCTGAGAGAGGACATAAGGGGGCAGTAAAGATCCTTTTGGAACGAGCGGACGTTAATCCCAACCAGCCAGACACCGGATATGGCCTAACGCCACTCTTGTGGGCTGCTGAGAAAGGGCACGAGGGGGTAGTAAAGATCCTTTTGGAACGAGCGGACGTCAATCCCAACCAGGTAGACACCGAATATGGCCTAACGCCACTCTTGTGGGCGGCTGAGAAAGGGCATGAGAGAGTAGTAAAGATCCTTTTGGAACGAGCGGACGTCAATCCCAACCAGGCAGACACCGGATACGGTAAAACGCCGCTCTTGTGGGCGGCTGAGAAAGGGCATGAGGGGGTAGTAAAGATGCTTTTGGAACGAGCGGACGTCAATCCCAACCAGGCAGACACCGGATATGGCCTAACGCCGCTCTTGTGGGCGGCTGAGAAGGGGCATGGGGAGGTAGCAAAGATGCTTTTAGAACGAGAGGACGTCAATCCCAGCCTGGCAGACACCTTTTGTGGCCAAACGCCACTCTCGTTTGCGGCTGAGAACGGGCATGAGGGGGTAGTAAAGATCCTTTTGGAACGAGCGGACGTCAATCCCAACCAGGCAGACACCGAATACGGCCAAACACCGCTCTCGTGGGCGGCTGAGAGCGGGCATGAGGGGGTAGTAAAAATGCTTTTGGAGCGGAAAGGTGTCCACCCCACCACCCCAGATAACCAAAACCAAACCCCACTGTCTTTAGCTCTCTCCAAAGGACATCATGGAGTCGCAAGGATCCTACGGGAATGGGACTACGTCAATTCCGGCGTAGTTGATTGTAGTGGCCATTCATCCCTCCCGCCACCCACCTGGCCTGGAGACTAGTAAAGGGTAGAGATGTGATTCAGAGATGATGACCACAACACCAAGATTTTGGACCTTAATGGCCAGTCCGCGCTCCTATCCGCAGCCCCGACGACAGACCAAAGTTACTAAACCTCAACAACTCCGCCTCTGGGTCCGTGTATGGCGGCCTCCCTCAACTGAACCACCTAGTCTATCTCCACACCCTCCCGTGTGGTCCCTAAAGCTCTGGCCTCCTTCAAGGAAGCCCAACACCCACCCTAACACCCAATCAGCCCCCTCGTCCGCCGTCGACTGGAGCCTTACCCTAGCCTATCTCATCCTCGCTTTTCCCCTTTACACCCTTCCTTAAATACTTGCCCGGCGAGGGGTTGGTATATGCAGGACTTCCGCCGATTTGAATGCAAATAGGCTTTGATAAGGGTATTTTTCTAGTTTCTTCTCGCTCTTCGCTATTCATCTACCTTTTGTTTTTTCTCTCTTTCTTATCCTATTTCTTCCCTTAGAGCTCCAACCCCAGTCCCATTGTATTAACTTAGTAGCTTTCTCATCCTTGGTTCTGCTCTCCTATTATTCGTTAGGCTAGTATTTATCTCGCATTTTGTGGACGGTGGTGTATAAGTTAGTGTAATCTACACAGCCCGCTATATGCAATCGGATAGAAAAAAATGAAAAATGCCCGGCCTAAATTCGTGAGCCGCAGCCGCAGGTTCACTCCCTCCCGGTAATTCCTCCCACCGGGATTAAGTGATCGCCAGCGGTTCCCTTTCCAGACCATCGTACTCCGAATATGCTAGCAGGTCTACTATGATACTACTCGATATATGATATGGTAAAGTACTAGGGCAAAAAGATTCGTCCGATGCCCATTTTACACCAAAAGTAGCCGACTTCACCACCCTACCCTCCCCTAGGCCACAATCTTTGAGAATCCACAAAAATTTGGCTGTGCACCAGAAAACCCGTAGATAATATAATAAGGGTTACAAAACTCTTAAATATCACAAAGGGATGGAGAAATGGTTGTTTAAGTAGAAAGGCATTGGTTGTCATGTACCTTTTTGTATGGAGCCCCATACAAAAATCTAGGTCACTTTCACACAGGCTGATGCAATCATGAACAATGGAAGCAGCTTTGATTCCTTGTACTTCTACTTTTAGAGGTTTGAATAGATTGTGATTCTCTAGCTGGAGGATCGATTTAAAGTGTTTCCATGCACACAGTGTTGGGAATTATCGGTTTGAAAATGTCAAATTTGGCCCTAAAACCAGTATCGGACGAATCTTTTTGCCTCCGTACTGTACAATCAGGGGATCTCCCCAAGGACCAGAACCCTAACCCTAACTTACTACATCACTTTCTAATACCGGCGAACGGTCCGGTGGCACTGGTAACAGAGCGGGGATGTGTTTGTGTGGTGTGGGCTAGTTAGGCTGCATCCTGTAAATGTATGATCGGAGGTCTATTTTCTTCTTTTTTGGAAATGTTTTGGCGAATGGGTGGGCGTAAGGCTATGGGTCAGCTTTCCTATATGCAAATATTTGTGAAGTGTAATATTATGGTCCTAAACTACCGCAGACCAATAATATATGAAAAGGAAACAACTCCACGGATATAAGCCAGGTTTCAAATTTAAAGAAATTCAGTTCCATATTGGTCGGGCACTCTAAAATGCGCACCGAGCCAAGAAAGAAAGAAAGAAACCATAATAATAACTATTACAAACAAGTCTTGTTTGATGGAGTAACCCCATCGTAGATGCCAGGTTAGGGCATATTGGTGGGAGTAGGACTGTCACCGTGCCAAGGGTGGCTGGCCTTTCTGGTGTTTGTGTGATAGCGGACCTACCGTACAAGTGGACACCACAAACTGTATTTAGTCTCAGTTGCGCTTCTTTCTCTATACATCGTACCTCTACATCGAACAACGAACACACTTCAGTTTTCCTATCACACCCTTTGTCCCGGGCATCTCACAACGCTGGCCTCATAGAAGCTCCATAGCTGTGCTTGTACGGCGGCAGTTTTCCCTGCGCTAGACAAGACCTCCATCAGTAAGGTGTTATCATATATCGCAAAACGGTATCTCGTGCTGTAAATCTTTGCGTAGGCAAATGTTCTCTTTTGCCGTAGGGGTGCATACTGCGGGGGTAACTGAAAGGTTGCCCTTATAGAAAGAGGTTTGAAATTCCCAACCTGGAGAGGTTAGAATGCGGTTAGACAAAAGAGTTGAGGATGAGGGTTTGGTGACGTGTGAGAAGGATTATGTGTGGGGGGGCACTGCTAAGGAAGATCAAGCTTGGATCCACAATATTCTTAGAGAAATACTAGGGGTTAGGTTGATAGTTTATATGAAAACCTAAATTGATTGCCCCCCCCCTTCTCCTTCGCCTACCCCATATAGTGATGGATTGTCCGTTCGCAAAAGTTTCCGAACACCGAGATGCAACGGCTCAAACTTCTTTGTCAGCACCCAGCTCAACAAATGACGTCTAAAATGACGACCCAAAAATATTTAAAAAATAAAATAAATCTATCATTCTAATTAATACCTTGCGTATTATCTATCTGCTTGATTGAGATTTTTTGTGGTGATGAAGATATGGTGTGTTCAGGAGTCAGGGGGCTGGGTTGCCATACTTTCTAGCGGAACCTTGCAGAGCTCAGTGTTCGGGAACTTTTGCGAACGGACAAGAGTAACCCCATCGTGGTATGTTAGGTTAAGGTACACTTGTAGGTGTGAGCAGGGCTATGACCAGACCGCGCGGCGGTGACTGATGTTGTGTGGTAGAAGCCCACTGTGCGGGCCACCACAAACTGTATCTAGTCTGAGCTGCGTTCCTTCCTCTGTACATCTCTCACCATGACTTCTAACGGACACTCCTTTGCGAACACACTTGTCATATACATCGAATATCGAACACATCTCAGTTTTCCTATCAGCGACTGACCCGGGTCTTTCTCGTGACGACAGTTCGGCTGATAGCTGTGTCATTGCGGTGCATATACGACGGCATATTTCCCTGCGCATAAACCAGACCTCCATCATATAGCTCCTCTACCCTATTACATCCTCATTAAGATATATGGTGTTTATTACTCTGGTAGGTTAACAATGTATAGTGAGCCTCCCAATAAGCTACCATACTGTGTCGTATCGTATTGTGTCATATCGCACAACAGGCTACGTAAACTCCCTATCTGAACCTGCATTAGGGTCGAGTGACCGATGGTGACCTGGTCCTTTAGGGGAGCCAATGACCCGGTTAAAATGGGCGAGGAAATCCAGATGCTCGCAACTTATTTTAAGTCCCATGAATTGTGTGAGGCAACCACTGGGTACCCGTATCCTCGTAGTAAAAGGAAGCCACAGGTAAATAAAAACAATATCACAGTAACATTCATGCTCTGACGAAAACGGTACCAAAATGGCTCCATTGGTACATAAATAGAAAATTGCAATCTTCTTTTCAACAAACCACCATCTAGAGTCACCGACGGAAAGGAGACAATAAGTACCCACAACATCCCTAAGAAGGCAGACAAAAAGAGGAAAAGAAAGGTCTACAGACATCCTGTAGTCAATCAAAATCCCCTTTACCGCCTCTGAAAACATCCACCAGCCCCTATGCCCCCATTCTACAAGCTTGCCACCGCCAAGTCACCTTTCCCAATCATTCATTTCTCCGCAAACAATTTTCTCCTGTCTCAACTCTATTACTCTTGTTAGCGACAGTGAAGGCACAGAAAGTACCCCATCCTTACCTACTCCTCCCCAAACCATGCCTGCAACCATCCACTGTCATACCATTAGCGGCCCCTGCCAATCCAAGTCCGTTTGTGATGACCTTGTGGGAGTAGAAGTAGCTCTTCTTTTCTTCTTTGAAGGGAATATTTTCTTGATTCACTACTTCTCCTATGGTATTTAATGTTCTTGAATCCCGTTTATATTCTATTAAAGCTCATGCCTGTGTTCTCTTTGTCTCCATCCCTTATTCATATATTTCTCATATTGGATGACTTACATGCCTATAACTATGACAGTCAGGGTGCAGTTCGCTGTCCTGCATATGTGCGCCGTCCCGTTTAGCGATGCCGTATCTATTCTACTCGTAGCGGTTTTCCTATCAAGGTACCGCTATTGACGGCCAGGGTCGGGTAGGGGTCGAAAGCCAAAGCTGCCCCTCATGTATTAATGAAGATGACGGCTTATGTCAGTAGGGTAATATATCGCGGACTACAGCGCACCAAGCCACCCCGTCATATTTTATGGTCACCCATATTGAGGTAACCAGAATTTGTCGAAGCCTTCACAGCCCTTGTAATTCCTTGGCATGTTTTTATGATTGGGCAGAGATTGTAGTACAACAAGCCTCATCGCCCCGCTTTTCTTCAGCTCTACTCACTGAAAGTTTATAAACTCCCTCTATCGCCGTATAAGTCGCTCTAGTATTTCTACATTCACCCGAAATTTCGAAGAGAATATCATGGCACAAATATCGGTCAACATGCGCGGAAATGTCAACTCCGGAAACATCACGAGTAGTTTCAACAAAAACTTCTATATGTCCGACGAGGATGCGTTGATTATGCGCTGGCTCTCTCCACTGGAACCGAATAATAGACATCAAGGTGTGCGCACCGAGCGTCTCGGCGGTGTAGGGGATTGGTTTTTGGAAACAAGCGAGTTTCGGGAGTGGAGGGATGGTGAGGGTGCAGCCGATAAGGCTGTCTTGTTTTGCTCAGGGAATCCGGGAGTGGGAAAAACATATCTGAGGTAGGAGGCGGGATTCTTTGAAAGAGGTGAATACAACTGACGGCAAGAAATACCAGTTCCTTGGTGATCGATAGGTTGTGTGATCAGGCGGGGGATGAAGATATCGCGGTTACAGGCCTTTACTGCGACTTCCTTGCTCAGCAAGAGCAGACATCCACCAACATGATTGGAGCTATTTTGAAGCAGCTAGTAGGCAGGGGGGGCATCCCGAAAGAAGTACGCGAGGCATTTCAAAAGGCGAAAAAGGAATTTGGTGGTAGAGGGCTACTACTTGCTGAGATGATGGGAATGTTGAGGATCGCTCTTGCTTCGATGTCCCAAGTCTTCATCTGTATTGACGCGCTCGACGAATGCCTACCGAAGCATCTACCAGAACTTCTTGAGTCACTGAGAGATATTGTTCAAGAGTCGCCTAGGACGAGAATATTCCTCACCGGGAGGCCCCATATTGCAGGGGCTATCCAAAGATACTTCACCAAGGCGATCGTGA